>Ga0315909_10002025_pt1 | contig 26620 bp, 19 predicted proteins | sample LakEriMetagenome_11_FD_203527 | JGI IMG/M metagenome (GOLD analysis project Ga0315909, IMG submission 203527) | Freshwater fungal communities from buoy surface, Lake Erie, Ohio, United States - Buoy 2 MA125 | ecosystem: Environmental > Aquatic > Freshwater > Lake | place: USA: Lake Erie, Ohio...
TAAAAGCTCTGGTGAGAGATTGTGTATCTACGTCTAAACCGGCCAAAGCGGACCATTGTGATTCAATTAACCAATCACTTACATACTGTTCATATTCAGAGAGTGAAAGTTCCATAAACGTATCCATTTGTTCTTCCGTAAGTTCGATTCCACGAACTGGCATTCCCAAAAGGTGGAAGACCTGTGTATACAATTTATCTTTCTCGGTGTCTGTAATAATTTGTGCCATATCTTGGTTTATTCTTATAAATATCTTATATTTAGGTTATGACTGATAAATTGAACGAACTATTTCACGTATGTGGAATTAACGATTTCCACTTCACGTACCAAAAAGTGGGGGAAGAAAACTATATTAATTACGAATTAACACCCGATAAAAAAATTGTGGTAAACATCGTTAACATAGAAGATGTGGAACTTGAAAAATTGTTGGAAGATAAAATTAACGAATTAAAGAAGTTGTTTAATTAAATCCTGACTGAACGATTCTGAATATTCTCCGTCTCCCATAACTTGGTCTATAACACCCTTTTTCCTTTGTAATATATTGTATATTATTTTTTCTACTGTATTTTCAAATACTGGATAATATACTAACACACTATTTTTCTGACCATATCGATATGCTCTGTCTTCTGCTTGACTATGGTGAGCTGGTACAAATGATAAATCATTCATAACAACAACCTCAGCAGCGGTTAATGTAATACCAACTCCTCCTGCAACAATATTGGAAATAAAAATTTTTATTTTACTTTCATTTTGAAATCTATCCACAGCTTCTTGTCTTCTCTCTTTTGACATACGTCCATCAAGAATAACAGAATTCTTTTTATATTTTTCATGTAACATATCTAAAGTCATTGTAAAGTTTGTAAACACAATAACTTTTTTATCTTGTTCTATACATCTATCAATCAATTCACAAGTATAAGGTATTTTTTCATATGAAATTAATTGACGAACTTTCATTAAACGATTGAGTGTTACTGATAAAGTTTCTTTATCTCTATTTTCACTACTGATACGTGTGAAGTCATCCATTTCTTCTTCATACATTTTTGAATTCAACTCAACAAAAATTGGAGTAATAATTTTTTCAGGTAAATCCAAAATATCAGTTTTCATTCTACGTAAAACATATGGTTTAGTTCTTTCACGTAATTCATCTAAATTACTTGCACCACTTGTGTTCCATACTTTTCTATTACCAACTTTAAATTGAAATCCTTTACAATATCTTTTAACATATGTTTGCCAATTTAATGTCAAAGGTGAATCAACAATCTTTAATAAGTTGAAATAATTGATTGGTCTTGATGTCATTGGTGTCCCCGTTAATAACCACACAGTTGGTATCTTTGATAAGACATCATTTAATAACCTTGTTCTATTTGCTGTCGTGTTTGAAATATAATGTGCTTCGTCGACAATTGCTAAATCAAAACCTTCATTTACTAATAATTTATAATCATCACTGTCTTCACTCTTATCTGTTGTATGATAGTTTTTAATTATATCATAATTGATAATATAGAAGTCAAATGTGGAACCCCATTTACGACCTTCAACGATTAATGTTTTTCTATCTGAATAATTTTTAATTTCTCTGTCCCAATTTATTTTAAGAGATGCTGGACATACAATTAAAACTTTCTTTGCACCACTTTCTAAAGCAGCAATAACCGCCGAAGTTGTTTTACCGAGACCCATATCATCAGCAAGAATAAATTTATTATTTGCTAATAATTTTTCAATTGCAACTTTTTGATGTTCCATTGGAGGTCTTGAACCATACTTTGTATAATCAATTACTCTGTTTAATTTTTTCTCTTCCTGTAATATTACCGCCTTTGGAACCCACATTGCACTCATTTGGTCACTATCCAAAACCTTACCCCAAATTTGAAAAGCCTTATCAGAATCACACAAAAGTTTCTCACACCAAATTTTTTCTGGTGGTTTCGGTAATAACCTTTCTTCCATTATTTTTTCACCAAATGTTGAAACAATGTTAATATACTTTCGTGCAACTTTAGGTACAACATCTTTGTATTTTATAACGTGTTCAGATTGAGGTCTTGTTAATTTGAAATTCTTAACCTCATTAAATTTCCTCTTCCAATCCAAAAATTGATTGTTGGAACCTTCGTAACTCAATAAAATTTCCCTTGCTTCAATTTCGGGTATCTTAGTTTCCATATTCAATATATATAAAATATAACTAAATAGATTGTAACATTAAACTATTTATAAGGATATGAACAATAAACTACCAATCACCAGATTAAGTAAATTTTTCTCACAAGACGACTTTGATATTAATATTCAAATGGGTCAAGAATACCTACATGGTGATTTGAATATGAAATTGGTGTTATATCGTGTTGATAGAGGTAAAACAAGTAGTGATTCGGTTTATGCTGAAGCGGGTAGTGGTGAAATAAAATATTACCCTCCGATTGAGTTTAATGCGTTGGTTAAAATTGATGAACCTAAAAACTCATCATATAAAGGCGGTTTACTCAGATATAATGAGCCAGGTAATTTAATCTTATCAGTTTATATAAAACATTTAGAAGAGTTGAAAGTAGATATCAAATATGGTGATTACGTTGGATATCAAGATTCTGAAGATAGAGTTAGATATTATACGGTAACAAATGACGGTAAAGTAACATCAGATAATAAACACAAAATGTTTGGTTATAAACCACATTACAGAACAATAACATGTGCACCTACACAAGAAGGTGAATTTAAAGGAGTATAATATGGGAATACCCAAAAGAAAAAATAACATCGAAGTTTACGGTAATAAAGAAACCGAAAGAGGTGTAAATGTTATTAATAGAAGACAAGAATTATTAGATAGAATTACAAAGTCTGATAGTTTTTTACCTGATTCTTTACTTCACGAAGATATGGATTCGGGTATGTTAGATTATGTTAAATCTTCATTTAAAATCGTAAGTGATGGTGGTCAGATACCTGTTATACCGAGGATATTAACTGTACAGAGATGGTCTGAGTTTTCAAACAATTGGGAATTTAGTGATGAGGACGGTAACATGAAATTACCTTTTATTGCTATTATTAGAAAACCTGATGTTCAACCGGGAACAAATCCTGTAACACAAAGAACTATACCTGATAGACAATCATTCCACTATGCTACTGTACCAACTTGGAACGGAACACAAATGGGTGCCGACGTTTATAAAATACCACAACCTGTGGCGGTGGATGTATCATATGAGGTTGTTTTTGTTTGTAATAAACTAAGAGAGTTAAATAAGTTTAATAAAATTGTTTTACAGAAGTTCTCTTCAAGACAATCATATACATCAATAAAAGGTCATTACATTCCAATAGTATTAGATGGAATTGAAGATAATACACCAATGGAAACTTTGGATGGTCGTAGATTTTATTTACAAACCTACAAGTTTACAATGTTAGGGTTATTGATTGATAGTGAGGAGTTTGAAGTGAAACCTGCAATCAGTAGAGCTTTTTTAGTTACTGAATTTATTACGGACAAACCAGTATCTAAAAAAACATTAACGGGTAATGTGGATATCACAATATGTAAAATTACGGCTGATGGGACCACAACATCGTACTCTGTTGGGGAACCTATGACTAAATTGTTTAATGTTTATTTAAATGGTGAATTATTAACTAAAGATTTGAATTATCTACATATTACAGGAACCTCAAGACTAACATTTTTGGGTGCTCCTGAAAACGGAGACATTATTACAATTCACTATTATAGAGGAAAGAAAGACACACAAGTGGATAATGTGAACACGTTTTTGAATAATTATGGAAAGGTCGTTTATTTAACCACCGAATCCATCACGTTTACCACAGGGTCAACTGTTTATTTGCAATTGTCATATGATATTGATACCTTTATTAGTTTGGATGTCAATGGTCTTTTACAAGAAGAAACAACAAATTTTGTAATTCAGAACACAAAACAGATAAAATTGTTAGGAACTCCTTCAGTAGGTTCAACTATTAATGTAACATATCTTCACTAATTATTCTCCGTAGATATCTTTCTTTTTGGGTTTACTTAATTCATCTATGAATTTTTCTAAGACCTTATGGATTTTTAATCCATTTTTATCACAGTAGGATTTAAGTATTTCGTGGTGTTTTTCACTGATTTTTACATTTTTTTGTTTCTTTTCCATGGTAAAGATAATAAAAGATAAATAACTATCTTTTTAAGAAAAGTGTGGAAATCTTTGGTAAAATCAAAGATATTTATAAGAAGTAATAAAAAAATATTAACCAAACATTTATCAATGGCAAATTCAAACAGAGTTTTCGTTTCTCCGGGTGTCTATACTTCAGAGAAAGATTTAACATTCGTTGCACAGAGTGTAGGTGTTACCACTTTAGGTTTAGTAGGTGAGACTTTAAAAGGTCCAGCTTTCGAACCAATTTTAGTTGGTAATTTTGATGAATTCAAAACATATTTTGGTCCATCATCTCCAGAAAAAGACGGAGTTGGTAACCCTAAATATGAATTACCTTATGTCGCAAAGTCTTATTTACAAGAGTCTAATCAATTATTCGTTACAAGAATATTAGGATTAACAGGATACAAACCAAATAAAACATTCGCAATCAAATCTATTGGTGGTGTTAAAGTCGACTTAACAGACTACACATTAGGATATGAAATTTCAGCTATTACAATTAGTAATTCTTCTATAACCACAGCAGACGTTACACCAGGTGCAAGTGATGATTTAGATGATATATTAGCACATCTTTCGGGTGTCACTTCAGTAGATGGTACAGATATGGTAACATATTTGAAAGAAAATTATGGTGGATATACAGGTTCTACTACTGGTTCTACGAATGAATATTTTTGGATTGGTAAAAATACTGAGGGCACATCGTTAAGTGCAATAACAGGTAACGGAACTGAATTGGTTTCTTCATTAACTGGAAAATATTATTCAGAAAATACAAATGGTAAAGAGTGGTATAACTCTTGTTACTACTTAGCAACTCCTGGTGACGAAACAACTGTCGATGGGGTGTACTCATATTTATTCCAATTTATTAATTCAACTAATAAGTGGGAAATTACACAAATAATTTGGGACGCTGAACATAACTACGAACAACATGGTGTAGTTTTAGCAGCTTTAAGATCAAGAGGTCGTTATAGTGGACAAACATTATCATTAGAAGTTACAACTTCTGGTGACGTTTCAATGACAGAAGTTGATAATATGACTACTAACCCACTTGGTGAGTTTGTAATTAATGTAACGGGTGACACTGGAGGTTCTAAAGAATTTACTGTGACATTCGATACTACTTCAAGTAAGTATATATCTAAAGTTTTAGGTACAGAAGTATTTGATAAAGATTATTCAGATTTCCCATTATACGTTCATGAAGTATATTCAAGTTTATTAAAAGAAGCTTATCAAAGAGGTATAATTAGAGGTGTTGAAATGGATTTTGATGTAACCAATGAAGGTGATAATTTCATCGGTCAGTGGGATACAACAATTTCACCAATGGTAGTTTCAGAATATCGTGGTGGTAATGTATCAGATTTATTCCAAGTAATTACAATTTCTGATGGTGAATCCGCAAACTACCAAGTAAAAGTAACAGTTCAGAATATTGATTTAGAAACTGGTGATTTTGATTTATTAGTACGTGATTTTAACGATACAGATGATGCACAGGTTGTTCTTGAAAAGTTTTCAAGATGTTCTATGAATCCTGATTTAGCGGGATATGTGGCTAAGAAAGTTGGTACATCTGACGGTGAATATGAATTACGTTCTAAATATATTATGTTAACTATGGTTGAAAACCACCCTGTGGACGCAGTTCCAGCTGGTTTCAAAGGTTTTGGATGTAATAGAGTAACTTCTTTAACAGGAACAACATATGGTAGTGTAATGTATAAAACTGAATACTACGATGCTGGTGACGTAATTAAATACGATTCTGACGGAACCGAAATAGTTGAAGCGGGAGATAAGGTTAGAAAGGTTATGTTGGGTATTTCATCACAAGTTGGTTTTGATAAGGATTTATTAAAATACAAAGGAACTAACGGTGTTGACGAAACATATGGTTTCCACTTATCAGTGAATGCATCAAATATAACAGGTGCAACTCCAACTGGTAAAATGTTTATGACAACTCCTTATGATTTAGAAGGTCAGACAGGAAATGATAACAAGTTAACTTCATTGAATTATCGTAAGTTCACATTCTTAGTTTATGGTGGTCACGATGGATGGGACATTTATAGACAAACCAGAACTTATGGTGATGGTTTCATATTTGGTAAAAGTACATATACTAGTGGTAACACATTAAATGGAGGTGTTTTCAGTACAACTACTGGAAATTCAGACTATTATGCATACTTACAAGGTATTGAAACATTTGGTAATCCTGAGGCTATTGATATTAATGTGTTTGCAACACCTGGTATTGATTTCTACAATCACAGTTCATTAGTTAATCAAGCGATTGATATGGTTGAAAATGACAGAGCTGACTCACTTTATATTATGAATTCTCCTAATATAACAGGAACAACTGCAGCTGAACAGGTTGTGGGTTTGTTAGATGATGCAAATATTGACTCTAACTATTCAGCAACTTATTGGCCTTGGATTCAAGTGAGAGATACAGATAATGCAACTCAACTTTATATCCCACCAACAGGTGAAGTATTGAAGAATATTGCATTGACAGACAATGTTTCATATCCTTGGTTCGCGGTTGCGGGTTATACAAGAGGTTTAGTAAATTCAATCAAAGCTTCTAAGAAATTAACTTTAGATGAAAGAGACGAATTATATAAAAATAGAATTAACCCAATTGCAACATTCTCAGATACAGGTACTATAATTTGGGGTAACAAAACTCTTCAAGTAAGAGAGTCGGCTTTAGATAGAATCAACGTAAGAAGATTGTTACTGAGAGCTAGAAAGTTAATTTCAGCTGTTTCTGTAAGATTGTTATTCGAACAAAATGATGAAATCGTTAGAAATGATTTCTTAAGATTGGTAAATCCAATTCTTGAATCAATTAAAAAGGAAAGAGGTTTATATGAGTTCCGTGTAACTGTATCAAATGACCCTGAGGACATCGATGCAAACACATTAAGAGGTAAGATTTACATCAAACCAACTCGTTCTCTTGAATTTATCGATGTAGAGTTCATCATTACACCAACAGGTGCATCTTTTGAAAATATCTAATCTAAAAGGAGATATAAAAATAAAAAAGGAGGTTGAAAGACCTCCTTTTTTTATGTAGAACGTTCCACGTGGAACATCATAATATAATAAAAATAGAATTATACTATATCCAGAATACTAGAAACTAGTTATACTGGTATTTATTAATAATATTATAAAGAATTTTAAACTGGAACTAGTAATACTGGGACTTGTAAAAAACTAAGAAAAAATATTGAGAAAATCAAGTTTTTTATATAATTAAACCAAAAATAAATTATTTTTCTTTTTGATATATTTATAAGAAAGTAAATAACTAAAAAAACTTAACAAATACAACATGGCGGATTTATTAATGAAAATGCCGGTTCCATACGAACCAAAAAGAGTCAACCGATTTATCGTTAGATTCCCATCATCTTTAGGTATCAACGAGTGGTATGTGACATCGTCATCAAGACCAAGTGCAAAAATTAATTCAGTAGCAATACCTTTTCTTAATACGAAAACTTATGTTGCTGGTCAATTTGAGTGGAATGAAATTAAAGTAAACTTCAGAGACCCAATCGGTCCTTCGGCAGCTCAAGCATTAATGGAATGGTTCCGTTTACATGCTGAATCTGTAACCGGTCGTATGGGATATGCTGCTGGTTATAAGAAAGATGTTGAGTTAGAGTTATTAGACCCAACAGGAGTTGTAGTTGAGAAATGGTTATTAGAAGGTTGTTTCTTAACTGATTTGAACTTCGGAGATTTAGATTACAACAGAGATGACCTAGCTAACATAGCTTGTTCGTTGAGAATGGATAGATGTATTTTAATTTACTAATATTATACAATTTTCATATACAAAACCGGTAGTCCAAAAGATTATCGGTTTTTTGTTTTATTAAACTTTACTTTCCACTAGTTATTAATTAAATTGTAATATGGAACAAAATAGAATAGACCCAACAATATCATATGATGTAATTGAATTACCTAGTAGAGGTATTCATTATGAAAATAAAAAGAAAAATGTTAGAGTTGCTTATTTAACTGCAGTAGATGAGAATATATTATCATCACCAAATTTGATTGCAACACAACAAGTTGTAAATGAATTATTAAAAAGAAAAGTTTTAGATAAAGATTTATCAATAGACGATTTAGTTGAAGAAGATAAACAAGCGATATTGATTTTCTTAAGAAACACCGCGTTTGGTTCTGAATATAATTTAACATTAACTGACCCAAAAACAGAAAAAGAGTTTAGTGCTGTGGTAGATTTAGCAACACTAAAAACAAAAGATTTTAAATTAGAATCTGATGAAAATGATGAATACAAATATTACATGGAAAAATCTAAAGTAAATGTAACTTTTAAATTTTTATCAAAAAAACAAGAAGACGAAATAGACCAAATAAGAGATAGTTGGAATGGTAATGGTATTGCACCTATTATAACCAAACAACTTGAATTCATGATAAAATCAGTTAGTGGTAATAGAGAACCAATGCAAATAAGGGCATTTATTGAAAAAATGCCAATTAAAGATTCTCAAGATTTTAGAAAATTTGTAAACGAAAATAAACCGGGTTTAGATTTAACCCAAAATATAACCACCCCATCAGGAGATATAATCCAAGCAAATATTGGATTTGGGGTTGAATTTTTTCGCCCTTTCTACGGAATATAAAAAAGGACAATACGACGAAATTTTATATCTAATTAAAAAAGGTTTCTCTTATAGAGATATCCTTGATATGCCGATATTTGAACGAAGGTATTTTATCAATTACCTAATTGAAGTTGAAAATAGATAATTAAATATTTATTGATATGCCAGTTAAGAGTAAACAATACTATTTCGATAATTTCACTAATGGTACGGATGCGTCTAATGCTTATGAGATGGACGGTGGAACTAAAGGAGATACAACATACAATGAATTAAAAAATTCATCAAAAAGTAAATTTACATTAAATGCAAGTAGAAGTAAATCACCAACAAATACACCAACAACGAGTAAAGAGGGATTATCTACATTATCCGCGTTATCAGAATCTAAACAAGAATTTGGAAAGATATCAGATTTAGAAACCGTAAAATTAGAAGATTACAGAAATAGAGAAAAAAATGACACTACATTTTTAAAAGAGGTATTAAGAGATATTAATGGTCAATTAGCCATAGAAACACAACTTAGAACTGATATCAATGAAAAAATTGGTATAAGTGGAGAACTTTCAAAAGGATTGAGAAGTGAATTATTAGATTCACAACCGGCAGCAATTGAATTTGGGTATGGTATTGGAGATATAACTAACATGATTACTTCCATGATGGAAAAATCAGGTAGGTTTAATCTTATTTCAAGAGAGACTATTGATAAATCATTTGCAACTGCAAGAGCGTTTGTTGGGAACTACGAAGAAATGGGTGCGTTGTTTAATGAATTTGAAAGAGTAGGTATAGGTGCGAGAGGTGCAATGGAAGCGATAGACAAAGCAGGAAAAGACTCATTAAGTTTAGGTTTAAGAGCAAAAACCACAGTTTCGGATATAAGAGCTAACATTGAAAAATTAAACGAATACGGTTTTAAAAATGGTATACAAGGGTTATCTGAAATGTCAAGAAAAGCAACAGAGTTCAGATTCAACATGCAAAAAGTTTTTGATATTGCAGAAAAAGTTATGGATCCTGATGCTGCATTATCATTAACTGCTAACTTACAAGTATTAGGTGGGGCAATAGGAGATTTTAACGACCCATTGAAATTGATGAATATGGCAACAAATAATGTTGAGGGTTTGTCTGATGCGTTAATTGGTGCTGCAGGTAGTTTAGCAACATATAACTCCGAACAAGGAAAATTTGAAGTAAACAATGTAAATCTAAGAAGGGCGAGAGATATGGCTAAAGAATTGGGTATGAGTACTAGTGAGTTAACAAAAGTTGCTGTTGCGTCACAAGAAAGATTATCTGCCGCAATGGATTTAGCCGGTAAAGGATTTGATATTAAAGAAGAGGATAAGAGATTTATCACAAACTTATCTAAAATGGATAAAGGTAAGATGGTCATAGAAATACCACAAACCCTACAAGATAAATTCAGAGGTGAAACCCAAGTTGCATTATCTGAATTAACAAAAGAACAAGTAGATGTGTTAAAAGAAAATAAAAAGGCTTTCGAAGAGATGACACCTACGGACATTGCAAAAGACCAATTATCGGTTCAGCAAAATATATATAGAATTTTACAAGGATATGCTAGAGAAAATATAAGAGCAATAACTAAAGGTGCGGACGTTCAGACTGAAATTGATAAGGTTTTAAAACCTGTAATGACTGAAGTGAAAAAATATGGTTCTGAATTTAAATTAAATTCAGAACAAATTAATTCAATGAAAGAAACCATTAGAAATCAAGCAATACAGACATATAAAACATCGGATTTTTCAGGGGTTCAGAATTATGTGAGTGATAAAATAAAAGAATTAGAAAACAAACAACAAGAAAAAATAAAAGAAGTAGAAAGGAAAAAAGAAGAAATTGATAAGAAAACTACCGCAATGAACACATCAAGAGAACAAACATTTAATTTGAAATCAAATGTTGCAGTCACATTTCCTTTTGGTTTTGGAATGCCAACCGCAGAACAAAAAGGGTCATATCTAATACCATCATAATAGTGTAGATTTTTTAATATTCCCTATTTATATAATAAAATAAGTTTAATGCCAAGTTATTTAGATTTTGATGCCACTAAGAGATTTAGGGATGAAATTTTAAAAAGGACTTTAGACCCTGTATACGGTAAAGAACCATCCCCCAAAACCTTTACAGATTCGTCATATAGTATCAGAACCTTAAATGATTTGGCTAATATAAGTCAACCTGAGGTTGATTCTAACCGTGTAACGGACTTAACTACAATTAAAACGAAAAATATCTTCAAACCTGAAGAATATATTATCACCGAAAGTATAGGTGATTTACCTAGAAGAATTAATTTGAATTTATATCCCTATTTTACCCAAACCAATTACAATCTAATTGGGATTATGGGAAATTCTAATTATGATACGGAATCGGAGTTATTTAAGTTTGCTGCATATTACATTAGAAATAATAGCCAAGGTCCGGTTTTCTCAAGAATACAACAAAATTTAAATGCGGTCGTTAATGGTAGAAATAGATTATTAGACGGTTTATCAGGTAATAGTTCTGCGTTACTAAACGTAATTCGTGGAAAGGAACCAATTATTGAAGGAAACAATAAAATAACCGTAGCTAAGACAATTTTAGGTAAGGGTATCGATTTTTTACAAACAGTGTCAGGAACACAATTACCGTGGTCAGAAATACCCGGTGATTATTTAACTAATCCAAGAAATCCAGTCAATACAAGACCAACTAATGTAAGTGAAGGTGCAAAAGTGTGGCAAGATTTAACAGGTACATTAGGTAGTTTTATCGGTATTAGAAGAAGACCACTACCATCTAGAAAACCTTCAGATTTGTTAATAGAATATATGGGTGAATCGACTAAGAATAGATTATTCGATTTATTGGGATATTCAAAATATGCACCAAATTATACAACAACTGCAAGGTCACAACAATCATCAAGATTATTTAATTTTCCAAATCAAATTGCAAAAGGTATAAAAAACATTTTAGGTACTGAAGCACCTGATAGTGTTGCTTATATTGGTGATGATAGAGGAAATGACGTTAAAAATGTTACATCCGATTTGGCTAGTGGTAGAAAAGTTAGAAGTAGTTATTATCTGTCTCTCTTATTTGATCCTGTTGCAACACAATTATTTCATAGTGAAAAACAATATAGTAATCAGGGAGGAACTAGTGGTAAATTAACTTGGATTAGTAACAATAAAAAAACGGGTAAATTAGATGATACCAGAATTGCAGGTACCTTATCTAATGCATACGATTTTAGAGAAGATTCTATTTTATACATAACACAAGATATTTTAAATTCTAAACCTGATAATGGTGGTGACGCATTATCACATGTTGCAAATGTTATAGACCAAACAACAAAATATTTTAAAGACGGTGATACATTAATATCAAGAGGTTCTGCCGTAAAATACTTAGATAACACAGGTAGAGATATTGGTGTTGAGTATGCGAGAGTATGGACAAAAGATAGACCATATCTAACACTACAAGATACCGCACCATATTATAAAGAAACGGAAGATAGACCTTATTATAAAAAAACCAACAAACCATATAGACGAACAAATATCAGAAGATATGACGGTAGTGTGATGTCCAATACTTGGAATCTTAACATTGCACCGATGTCTAATGGTAATAAAGATTTCGATGGTTCAACAAATATAGTAAAAGGTGATAATGGTTTCTATGCAAAAAAATATATGTTTTCAATTGAAAACTTAGCATGGAAAACTTCAACGCTATCAGGTTTTACAGTATCAGATTTACCTTATTGTGAAAGAGGTAATAATGGTGGACGTGTTATGTGGTTTCCACCATATGATTTAAAAGTGTCAGAACAAAGTAGTGCGAATTGGGATAAAAACTCATTCTTAGGTAGACCAGAACCAATTTATACATATCAAAATACAGAAAGAAGTGGACAAGTTTCATTTAAAATTGTTGTGGACCACCCAAGTATTTTAAATTTACTTGTTAGAGACCACTTCAAAAATATGAATGAAGAACAAGTTGATGAATATGTAACGTCATTCTTTGCTGGTGCAAAAGACATAGATTTTTATAGTTTAATTAGAACATATACGAATTTGGAACCTAACGATGTTGAATTAATTCAACAATATCTAAATTCAAAAACCGATAAAGAATTAATTAAGAAAGAAAAACAATCATTTACAACACAAGTAGTTAACACTCCACCTGAACTAAAAAAACAAGAAGAGAGTAAAAGTGAAAAAGTTTCAAGTGGTTTATTAAAGTTATATTACAATAATGGTTATCCAAGAGTAGATAAATCAAAAGGTATTGAATACACATCAGTGACGACATATAAAGGTCTTGTTGATGATATTGTTGGTAATAAAAACAATGCAATATCTGGTTTGATAAACGGTTTAACATCAGTTGTAAACGGTACATCAACTAAAGATAAAGAAGATAGAAATACAGTATTAGGAAGTCCTGATGCAACAACAGACCAAATACCATTTGTAACGGGACAAACATCAACATTGATAGACGAACTTTCAACAACGTTTACTAATCTTGAAACTAAGGTGTCTGAACTAAAAAGTAATTTAGAAAATGGTATGATTAAAGGTGATGTTACTATTGTTATTAATTCATCTGCATCAAGCCCATCTGATGATAATTACAATTTAAAATTAACATTAAGAAGAACTCATTCAGTAATTAGATATATCATAGAAACTTTAGGTGGTAAAGAGAATAAATGGTTAATTGAATCTAATGAATTAAATAGTAGTTCAGTAAAAAAGAAAGTTGAATATTCATTTCAAGAATTAGGTTTTGATAAACAAAAAGGTAATTTAATATTCGAAACAACAAGTAACGGTGAAACTGTAATAAACGAATTAGGTGATTGTAGTAAAATAAAATATAATAACGCTAGTTTATCTGACTTTGCACCAAAAGCTTATGGATGTAGACAATCAAGTATAACAATTGATTATTTTAAAACTACACCTAATGATAAAGCTGAGAATGATACACAAATACCTGTTACAAGAATAGTAATCGATAAACAAACAAAAAAAGAAAATAGTAAAAAACCTCCTATTGATGTAATGAAAAGGATAATTATGAAAACATTATCTGAATGTTATTACTTCAAAAAGTTAGAGGAAACTTCACCTATTGTTTTTAATTCATTAAAAGAAAAATTAAGATATTTCCACCCAGCTTTCCATTCAACAACACCAGAAGGTTTAAATGCAAGATTAACATTTTTACAACAATGTTTAAGACCTGGAGATACAATACCAATCAAAGGTGTTTCTGATGAATCAGATTTGAACGCAAGAAATACGTCATTTGGACCACCACCAGTTTGTGTATTGAGAATTGGAGACTTTTATCATTCTAAAGTTATTATTCGTGATATGAATATATCATATGAAGAGAATGTATGGGATATGAATCCAGAAGGTATCGGTATTCAACCTATGATTGCAAATGTTACCTTACAAATCAATTTTATTGGTGGACAAGGTTTAGAAAAACCTGTGGAAAGATTACAAAATGCATTAAGTTCAAACTTCTATGCAAATACTGAAATGTATGACGAAAGGTCACTATCAACAGTTACTAGTATTGCCGGTAAAGAAGTTGAGAAATTCACTAAAGAGTTTTTAGAAGAATTACAAAACGATTACAAACAACAACAAGAATTAAAAAGTGCATTAGGACAAAATTTCAAAGAAGGACAATATCTCGGAAGTTTTTCAGGAACAACAAAATTAAATTATACATCTTTAATTAATGATTTATACAAATATACAACAGACCATTTTGAATCATTTGAAACAATGTATAATAGTGTACAGAACACTTTTAGTAAAGAATTGGCAACCTATATGTTAGATAAAAATTATCGAACAATAAACAAATATGATGTTTATACAGGTAAAACCGGTTCAAAAGAAGTTAAATTATTTGGTTTACATGTTGAAGGTTTCGATATGACAATTATTACTAATGCAGTCAAAAGAGAAATCAAAAATATAATCACAAAAAACAATATCAATAAACTATTCAATTTAGACGATTTATTGACACCAGATATTACAAATGAAGTATCAGAGGTTTTATATAACTACTTAATTACTGGTGGTGAACTTGATAAAATATTAGACACAGCAACAACATCAAAAACCATTTCAGATTTTGAAGTTAATAGAGATAAGATTATCAATACTTTAGATAAATTAAATTTCATAACCAAAAATGGACACGACGTAAAAATTGAAAAGAGTAAATCTACAAGCGGTATTTTAACTGAAATATCGGGTGACACATCATCCTTCTATTCTGAATATGAATCTTGTATAAGTTATTTAGAAGAAAACGTCGATAAGTTTTTTGAAAAAATGGATACGTCCGTTGATTTTATAACTTTAAACTTTACAGAAGATAAAGTTAAAAGTATATTATCACAGATTTTAAGTGATAAAAAATCTTTATTGGTAGGTAGAATTAAATTTGAAGTTGAAGATTTAATGGGTAAAAAAATAACAGACCCAATGATGAATATGATTGACGAAAGGTTAAGTTCATTTTTAAAACAACCAACACAAGTTAAATTTAAATTTAAGAAATCACCTAAAAGAAAAAATGAAAAAAATATTGTGTACACAATAGGTTTACAAGACCCAATAGACACTACACAAGAAATTAAAAATCTATTTTCGACAAAATATAAAGTATCAAAAATTACCGATAAATTAAATTTTTATAAAAAATGAGTAGAGATTATTTAGATAGATATCAGTATTTCATTGAAGATGGTAATTTTAGAATAGTGCCTGGTATAGAAATACCAATAAAAGGAACTGACAAATACATTCAATTTAAAAAGGGTATTGATAGATTAGATAAAATATCACAAGAATTTTATGACTCACCTACTTTTGGTTGGTTGATATTATTGGCAAATCCATTAGCGGGAAGTATTGAATTTGAAATTCCTGAAAATTATTATTTAAGAATACCATATCCTTTAGTTACCTCTTTACAAGACTACAAAAGAGGTGTAGAATTGTATAATTTATATTATGGCGAAAAGTAAGAGTGATAAGACCGAAGAGATTTTAGTTAAAGTAGATCAAAATAACTTAATTTATATTGATCCTAATAGTGTCATTAAAGATGGTGTTATAGAATCACGCGGTCTTAACCAAGAAAACTTGGTAATGTATCTTAATTTAGAAGCTGACCTTGTCCCAAGAACAATTTTAAGTTCCGAGAATAATGTAAATACACTGACAAGTATTGCTAGAGGTAAATTAAATTTTTTAAAGAACCAAAGTGGAGATGGAAATTTCGATACGACTTGGACTGATACATATAATAATAATCCTGAATTAAATAAATCAAATGATAATTTGATTAAAGACGAACAAACACGTCAATTATTTGAAGGTGATTATTATTCAAATGATAAATCAGGACAAAGTTTTGGAATCGATAGTGTTAGTATTAAAATAGAAGGTTATAACGCAATCCCAAGAGTAGAAATTAATTTTATCGATGTTAGAGGTAAAACTTTATTTGAATCTCCAGAAAATTCACCGTATAAAGCATTTTTCCATATTCCGTGGCCGATATTTTATTTATCAGTAAAAGGTTACTATGGTAAGGCTATTAGATATAGATTACATTTAGTAAAATTTACTACTAAGTACAATGAAACAAACGGAAACTTTGAATCGAGTGCATCATTTGTTGGTTCAACGTATGCTTATTTAAGTGACATTCCATTACAAGCGATGTTGAACTCACCTTATATGTTTGCAATCCCATCCACAAAAACAAAACAAACTAATACTGGAAACGGACAGTCTTCAGAACAAGTTGAGTATACAACAAGAGGTTTTTCAATACTAAAAACGGTATACCAAGAATATATTCAAAAAGGATTGATAGAAAAAGATTTTCCTGTTAAAACATTAAGAGAAGTTATTACCGCATCACACGCTATCGATAAAATTTTAGAAAAAGAAATCTATGATTTTGTGGATATGAATATATTTGCGGGATTAAAAGAATTTGAAGAAACTATTGATGACTTTGTATTAGCGGTAAGAGCGTGGTCAAGAACAAACCTTCTAAATGTTAAAGCTGATGTTTCCACAGAACAAGACACATATTATGGCCTAAAAGAAAACGTAAAATCAACCGAAAAAATTTACGGTAAGGAAGAGACAAAATTAGAATTTATTATTGATAGATACAAAGAAAAAATAAATAAATCTAAAGTATTAAGTGAAAATTTAATCAATAAAACAAAATCAAGATTTGATAAAAAAACATTAAGTGTTGGTAATGTAAGAAGTGTTAAAGATTATGTTTATGTACCCGACAACGTATATGTTAGTATTGATAGATTAGTTAACGACATACAAGACATCCAAAGAAATTTCGAAGAACAAAGAAAAACGTTAGAGAATGAAGTTGAAGTGAAGATGAATGAAATTGTTCGTAGAAATGATGGTAAAGGTGGGTTCGGATTTGAACCAACAATTCGAAATGTTTTTGCAATATTATTGGCTAATGCGGAAACATATATAAGATTAATGACAGATGTTCATAGAAGAGCATTTGATATAGGTGAAGAAAGGAAAAAAATTATATTTGGTTTTACGGAAGAAACTGTCGGCGACCCAATTTATCCATGGCCCGAAATTAAAGTCAATACAGACGGTAAAGAAAATGTAATTGTGTATCCGGGTGATAAAACATTAATTAGAAAATTACAATCTGATAACCCACAATTATGGCCGGAAGTCGAGTTTATAGAAAACTATATAGGTGTTACAACAAATAGACTTGAAACATTAGCTAAGAAAGAAGAGATAAGTGGAAATTATGAAAATAAATTCAATACAAAAATAGATTGGGATAAAGTTAAACCAATAAGTACCTCGACCAAAGTAACAAATTATTTACCATATAGTGATAAAATTGAATCAAATTTTATTTATGAAATATGGGAAAGAGCATACACAACAACATTAATAGATTCTTTCAATTACAATGTTATCCAAGAATTGGCAGACAAAGAGTTTGAAAATATTAGAGAATCCACAACAGAAGATATTAGTTTAATTAGATTTTTAAATAGTGTATCAGGAACAACAAATGGTTTCAAAGAACTATTATATAGAATTGCACCATTTGAAAAATATAATTACTATGTTGATAATATACCAACTACACAATATCTAACAGATTTTTATACTAAATCTAATAAATTAGAAAAGTATCGAAATGTAGTTTCTAATGATAATGATAGTTTATATCCAAAATTACAGTCAAGTTTAGTTGGTTATAAATCTGAAAGTTATAGAAAAAATATATTTCCATTTAGTTCTGATTTATATTCACAATATCTAAATGATGATGATAGTAATGTTACAGGTTTTACAAATCAAGATTTAGAATTTTATGGAGAATTACAAGTGAACACAAAAGAAGGTTTTATATCATCACCTATTAATCCGTTATTTTGGGTTAGAGATGGTTATACTAAAAATTTATTTTCACAAAGATTTACTATTGATACTATCACAAGCTCACACATATTGAATACACCTTATTTCCATAAACAATTATATGGTGAATTTCATTCAGAAAAAACATCTTTTGGAAAATACGTGGGTTCTGCCTACTTGTTACTTAATTCATTACCATTTGTAGAATTAAATCAAATGGTAAATTTTGGTGTATCATCCAAAAGACCATCTGTATTATTCAAAGAAATTAGTGCATCACATTATATTCCGTATCATTTAATTTTGAAATGGGGTTCAATTTATCATAGATATAAAAAATATCTATTAGAAGATGAGGATATTTTAAATTATTTTGTAACGAGCGGAATCACCACTCCAATAGATAGTGATGTATTTTTCGGTATTACAGGTGACACACCAGAATATATTAGTGAAGTTACAATAGGTTCGGATGTTGTGAGCAATGTAATAGATGTAGGTATTCATCCATATTATGATGCAATTTATCATCAAATAATTAATGGTTATAATCACTATACAATAACAGGAGGATCAGCATCGTTTGAAAATAATGTCAACGAGGGTGGTATTCTTTGTAGAAAAAGAACACCAGGTAATGATGAATCAATGAATTATTGGACATCGTTTGTGGATAATTCAAAATACGCAGGTAATGAAAAAATTTACACACTTTTACCTTGTGACGGTTCTAATTTATATATTGACAAAACAAATACGGGAAACGGAGAGAAGACTAATCAAGATACTATGACCAAAGGTAATCAAATTTATTTCAGGTCATTATGGGAAGACACATATGTTAATTCATCTTATGAAGGTATTAATTTCCCTGATACAAAAAAAAGTATGAATAATGAGACTGATTATTTTGGTATCACAGAAAACAATAGAAAAGTGATAGATTTAATTGGAACATTTAGTCCATCTATTTTAGAAGATTTTGAAAATGAATTTTTAAAGTTCGCATCAGAAAATGAAAATGTAATTACACCGGAATTATTAGAGTACTCTTACCCAACCTTTCAAGGTCTATTAAAAGAATTGGTTACGGTTGAAAGTAAAACTGAAGATAGTTCTCTATCCACTGATGATTTAATTAATGTAATTAGACTAAGACAAATTGATAAACTAAAGAAAGCAACAAATAATATCTTAAGTGAAAATAATTTGGTTAAATTAACAATAGGAAACCCTAAAGAAATTGACCCATATATTTTTCATGGTTTTGCAGAAATAAACGAAGTTAATAAATTTTCAACCGAAGAGTATAGTCCATTAGATTTGACTCCTGAAAATTTGAACTTAATTGAATTATACATAGGAGAAGAAGCATATACTGGTGGAACCGCAACAACTTATTATACTGATTTCTTCGAAGTTAATAACATAAAAGTTACAGAGGAAAATATATTATCATTCAGACCATTAGTATTAATTTATGCCGGTTATAGAAAGAACGGAGGAACGGATACAAGTACAGATTTTAAAAAATATATCAAAGATAATATTTTCATTAAGAGTACTGATGAAAACTCAGGTATACCAGGTTCAGAAAATAGATTAAACATATTTTTAGATAGATTAATACCAAAACTTAAAGAATTAAAATATTCTGAAAATATAAATAGAATAACAATAAATGATGGAAATGAATCAAAAACTGTTAAAACAGAACTTTACAATTCATTCAAATCTTTCAATGATAAATGGTGTGGAGGTAATTCAATAGGACAAAGAAATCTTTTAGAAGAATTTTTATTTTTAGATAGAGCAAATAGGGATATTGGAGACCAATATTTTTTCAACTTAACAAGATTGAAAGATTTGGAAGATGAAAAGAATATAAAGATGAGTTTGTACAGTGTTTTATCAACATTACTTGCAGGAACAGGATTTGAAATGAGACCATTACCATCTTATGTTAATTTCTATGGAACTAATTTTAATTCAACAAAACCAAAAATAACACCATCTAAAAAAGTAGCCGAAAATTTATTTGGAACATTTTTAGATGTTGATTATCAAGATTCTTCACCAAAAATCATTATTCAATATACTTCCTCAACTTCAAAAAGACCGGACATGCCGGACAAGAAAACATATAGATTTTCTGATGATAGTTTTAATATTGGTAATACAAGTAAAAATCCAATGTTGTATACTTTACCAAAAGTATTCAAAACTGGTGATTTATCAAAGTCAAATCGTGTGGTGGCTTTTGAAGTTAGTTTTGGGGACCAAAATCAAAACATTTTTAAAGGTGTTACACTAAACCAATCGACTATAAAAAATACTAGTGAATCATATGTTGTTTTAGAAAATCTCGGTAAAACAGAATCAGGTTCTTCAGCATATAACGTTGATATTGGTTTATATGAATACTATAGACAAGCTTCATACGAATGTGAGGTAACTTGTATGGGTAATGTAATGATACAACCAACAATGTTTTTTTATTTGAAAAACATCCCTATGTTTAAAGGTTCGTATTTGATTACAGAAGTTAATCATACAATAAGAAATAACGTAATTAACACATCTTTTAAAGGAAGAAGAATACCATATACGTCGTTACCCGATCCTAAAGATTCTTTTGTATCAAGTTATAAAGTATTATTTGATAAATTAACACAAAGAGCAATTTCTAGAGTTAATGGTGCTGATAAAGTGACAAAAACAAGTCAGGTTATAAAAACTAATGAAGGTAGTTTCACTTTAGATAAAGGAACTATTATCGTACCAAATGAAACATTAGTTGAAGCTGCGGGATACACTAATTTTGGGGTACCATATAATGGATACGGTGGAAACGGTGAAGGTAGATATATCCAATTAGTGGAACACCCAACAGGAACTTGGTTAAGGGCGAATGTGGTGAAGATGGGTGGACCAACATTGTCAATAGAAGATACTACAAGTATGCAATTGGTTAGTAAGTTGAAAAATGAGGTTACCTCGGGTAAACCAAATATGACTATTTTGTATTGGCTTGATGCGAAAAAGAGAAACGAAAAAGATTATTTCTATTCTACGGCTTTCAATTTATCAAAAGTAAATGTTGATAATTTATTTAAAAATAGTGTATCAACAACATTCTATAATCCCTTAGAAAAAAAGGGTCCGTTTAAAATAACACATGATTTTTCTATAACTAAAGAAGATTATAACGCTATACCACAAACAATAAAATTAAATGGTCCAATTGACATAGGTCCAAACAGAGAAAACTCAGGTATTGCATTGTCAGGTGCATTAATGAAGAAATTGGGTGTAAAAGACGGAGATGTGGTATATTTTTGGGTAGATTACAAATAATACCTATTTATTGGATATTTATACATATAAAAGTCATTTTATGGATAATACAAAATTGAAAAATACTATGGACCAATTTTTAAACCCGAAAAAGGTTAAAAGTGTGTCAAACGATGGTATGGAAAGAGAGGAATGTGATTTAGTAACAGGAGAATGTTACACCATTAGAGAAAAAGACGGAATTGTTGAAAGAATAAATAAAAGATACATCACCCAAGATGGTAGACAATTATTACAAGATTAATACTATGTTAGAGAAAAAATTATTAGAAGAAGTAAATCGTTACAGAGAAATTAACAAATACACTCAAAAAATGATTATGGAACAAGAAGTTCCACCAGCACCTGAGGTTGCACCTACCGATGTTCCACCTGCACCTGAAGAGGCACCAGCCGACGCACCTGTAGATGTTCCACCAGTGGAAGCACCTTTGGATTCACCTTCACCTGAAATGGATTCTACAGAGGAAATTGATATTACTGATTTGGTGAACATGACTAAAAACATTAAAAATGATTTGGACAATAACAAACAAGATAACAGTATGGTTATTGGAAAAATGGATGATGTTTTTACTAAGTTAACCGATTTAGAACAAAAACTTGCTCAGATGGACCAAGTAATGGCAAAAATAGATGAATTAGGGTCTAAAGTGGAACAAATGAAACCTGAAACTCCACAAGAGAAATTGGAAATGCGTTCTTTAGATTCTTATCCATTCAACGAAAAACCTACAGAGTTTTTTGCGAGAAAACAAGGTGAAATGGAAATGTCTGGTAAAAACGAATACGTATTAACTAAAGATGATGTTGAGAATTATTCAAACGATGAATTAAAAACATCATTTAACCCACAAGCACAAGAAGATGAATTTAAGTTCTAATGTAAATTTTCTATTAGGTCTACAAGTTCAAATGAAGGTTAATCATTGGCAAACCAAAGGGTATGCTAGACATCAAGCTTTTGGTGGATTCTACGATGCTTTAGACGGATTAATTGATACTTTTGTTGAATCTGCAATGGGAAAATACGGTAGATTTGTATTAGATGAGGAAAACAAAACAATTCAATTAAATAATTTATCTGATATTGATATGAAAGGTTTGATTGTAACTGTTAGAAAAGCACTTGTACAGATGGAATTAGATAGTTCTGATACCGACTTATTAAATATTCGTGATGAAATGTTAGGAGAAGTAAATAAATTATCTTATCTTTTAACATTAGAATAACAAAAAAAATACTTATAAAATAGTTTAACCCAGATTTCCAAGTCTGGGTTTTTTTATGTATATTATCTTTATAAATGATTTTTTAATTTAAATTTTAATTTTATGTCTACATTTGATGCAGTACTTGCACAGTACGAGAAAAACAAAAACGCCGCAAGCGGTAACACAAACAAAGTATCCCAAGAGGATAGAATGAAGAAGTATTTCACAACAGTACTTCCAAAAGGTTCAAAAGGTGAAGAAAGACGTATTCGTATTCTTCCTACAAAAGATGGTTCATCTCCATTCGTTGAGGTGAAATTTCACGAAGTTCAAGTTGATGGTAAATGGGTAAAGTTGTATGACCCGGCACAAGAAGGTAAACGTTCCCCATTGAACGAAGTTTATGAAGCACTTATGGGTACAGGTGTTGAATCTGACAGAGAAACAGCACGTACATATCGTCCTCGTAAATTTTATATTGTTAAAGTAATTGACAGAGACCACGAACAAGACGGTCCTAAATTTTGGAGATTTAAACACAACGCTAAAGGTGATGGTGTAATTGATAAAATCTTCCCTATTTTCCGTAACAAAGGTGATATTACCGACCCTGAAAAAGGACGTGATTTGATTTTATCTTTGACTCTTACAAAGGCAGGTACAGGTAAAGAATATACCGTAATTAACTCAGTACTTAACGAAGACCCAGGACCACTTCACCAAGACGCAGATGTTGCTAAATCTTGGATTGAAGATGAATTGACATGGTCAGATGTTTATTCTAAAAAGGGTGAAGATTATCTTGAAATGGTAGCAAGAGGAGAAGTTCCACGTTGGGATAATGATTCCAAAAAGTGGGTTTCAAACTTAGTTGCTGAAGAAACAATAGGAGGTGGTTCATCAAAACCAACATCAGTTGTTGACCCACAAGAAGACGACGATGTAGATGGAGATTTACCATTTTAATCACTAACGGAGGGGTGGAGATAACGTCAGAAACCCCATTTTTAAATTTAATATTATGGCAGGTATAAAAAAGACCGATTTTTCGGCAATCAAAAAGAAGTTTTCAAAAGAGGCGGAATACAAAGCTGACCGTTTCTTTGATTTAGGTGATGCGTTTTTAGACGCAACGGGTATACCTGGTCCGGCTATGGGACATTTAAACATGTTTTTAGGTCATAGTGATACAGGTAAAACAACGGCCTTAGTGAAAGCGGCTGTAGATGCACAGAAAAAAGGTATTCTTCCGGTTTTCATTATCACAGAACAAAAGTGGAGTTGGGACCATGCTGAATTAATGGGATTCAACAAAGAAGATGATTTTTACTTATTCAATAGTGATTTTGAATATATCGAACAAATTACCGATTTTATTAATGAAGTATTGGATGCACAGGAAAAGGGTGAAATTCCACACGATATTCTTTTCCTTTGGGATTCAGTTGGTTCAGTTCCATGTAAAATGACTTACGATGGTAAAGGTGGTAAACAACACAACGCATCTGTTTTAGCCGATAAAATTGGTATGGGACTAAATCAAAGAATTTCAGGTTCACGTCGTTCAGATAAAAAATTCACTAATTCATTAATCATTGTAAACCAACCTTGGGTAGAATTACCCGACAATCCATTTGGTCAACCAAAAATTAAAGCAAAAGGTGGTGAGGCAATTTGGTTAAACTCAACTTTAGTATTCTTATTCGGTAACCAAAAAGGTGCCGGTACAACTAAAATTTCAATTACTAAAGATAAGAGAAAAGTTAAAATTGCAACAAGAACAAAAATCTCTATCATGAAAAACCACGTAAATGGTTTGGGTTATGAAGATGGTAGAATCTTAGTTACTGCTCATGATTTCATGAAAGGTAGAGACGATGTAGAAGAAAAGAAAAGTATTGAACAATACAAATCCGAACACGGAGATTATATCAGTAAAATGTTAGGCGTTAACGTTACAGACGCAGAAGATATTGAAGTTGTAACTGAGGATGAGTAATATGATAATTATAATTATTAAATGTCTGTTTTATTAGTAGATGGTGACAATTTACTTACAATTGGTTTCTATGGTGTTAAGAATTACTTCTATAAAGGCACACACATTGGAGGTATCTACCATTTCCTTAATACTCTTAGGAGAGCGTTTGAAATCTATCATTTAGATAAAATCGTTGTTTTTTGGGATGGAGATAACGGGTCCTTAAGTAGGAGAAAAATTTATTCTCATTATAAAGAAAATAGACGTTCTAGACTAAGGTCCGAAGAAGAACTTTTCTCATACAATTACCAAAGAGATAGAATTAAACAATATCTTGAAGAGTTATACGTAAGACAAGGTGAATTTGAATTATGTGAAACCGACGATTGTGTAGCCTTTTATGTACAGAATTCCAAAGATGAAAATATTATAATTTATTCATCCGACGGAGACTTAACACAATTAGTATCTGAAAATGTAAAAATATATAATCCTTCTCATGGTAAATTATATAAACAAAATGACATGTTTATATATGACAAAGAAGAGATTTTAATTGAAAACATCAAAGTTGTAAAGATGATGTGTGGAGATTCTTCAGACAACATCGCGGGAATAAAAGGGATGGGTGTAAAACGATTTTTATCTTTATTTCCCGAACTTAAAACACAACCATTATCATTAAAAGAAATAAGGGATAAGAGTGAGGTTTTATTTGAACAAGATAAACACAATAAGTTAGTAACAAATTTAATTACTGGTGTCACAAAACACGGTGTTTTTGGTGATGAATTTTTCGATTTGAATAACCGTGTTGTAAGTTTAGATGAGCCTTTTTTAACCGAAGAGGCGAAAGAAATCATATTATTATTAATAAATGAAAATTTAGACCAAGAAGGTAGGTCGTATAAAAACGCGATGAAAATGATGACCGACGATGGTATATTCAATGTATTACCTAAATCAGACGATTCATGGATTAAATTTTTAGACCCCTTTCTGAGATTAACAAGAAAAGAAAAAAATAAAATAAAAACAAAACCAATTAAAATTAAATCAAATGATTAGAGAAAACCAAAATCAAGAAAACATCACGAAATTCGAGTTTTTATTGTCTTTAGAAGGTAACATTGTATGTCAAAGATATTTCAATGTAAGAGACCATTATAAGCAATCAAGAAGTTCAATGGACCTTCACTATTATGTAAAAAATATTTGTGACCAAATTGAGGAAGATTTGAAAATAAAAAGTTCCAATTATCTATGTGAAAATCTAAATTATATCCTAAATTCCGAAAATGTGGAAGATAAGTTAGATGAAGAAAAAGAGCATTTTTTGTTGGAAATTAAGATGGGTGACGACGTATTTATTTCAAGAATATTTCCCGCATATCCTTATCACCCAAAGGCAAGGTATACGGTAGATATTCGTCCAAAATTGAAGATCATTTTGTCAGACTTAACTGACATTTTATCTTCAGATGATTTGGAGACAGTTTATCTAAATCATGATTTAAGTTACAAAAACTAATATATTTAAAAATTTATGGAAGAAAGGAATTTTGGTTATTTAGGATTTTCATTTCAACAGTCACTTATTAAAGC
>Ga0315909_10002028_pt1 | contig 26601 bp, 18 predicted proteins | sample LakEriMetagenome_11_FD_203527 | JGI IMG/M metagenome (GOLD analysis project Ga0315909, IMG submission 203527) | Freshwater fungal communities from buoy surface, Lake Erie, Ohio, United States - Buoy 2 MA125 | ecosystem: Environmental > Aquatic > Freshwater > Lake | place: USA: Lake Erie, Ohio...
TTGGCGTGGACGATAACTCTACAGCCACAACTACAGCTATCCCAGCCTTGATTAGCTCCTCTGAGTTTGACATTGATGACGGCCACAACTTTGGTTTTATCTGGCGCGTCCTGCCTGACTTGACTTTTCGTGGTTCTACCAGCGGAACGCCTCAGTGTACGATGACGTTGATTCCGTTTGAGAACTCAGGTTCAGGCGCAACTGATCCACGCTCAACCGCAGGGACAAGCAACGCATCTATTCAGCGTATTGCAACAGCTCCAATTGAGGAGTTTACGGGTCAAGTCTACATTCGCGTTCGTGGTAGACAGTTGATATTCCAAATGGAGTCCACCCAAGTCGGCACTACTTGGCAGTTGGGTGCACCTCGTATTGACATTAAGACAGACGGCAGAAGGGGTAACTCATGAGTTTTATGCAGGATGCTCCACCGCGCTTACCGGCTCCACCGCCAGAGTATGACGCTGCCTACATGGGCCAGATGTTGAATGTGTTGAACTTATTCTTTCAACGTTTAAACGCTATTCAGCCAATCAATATTGCGCAGTTAAATATCAACATTGATACTTTGCCAACACAAGCTGACTTGGCTAATTTGCGTGTGGGCGAAGTGTACCGAGACACCGCCGACAATCGTTTAAAGATTAAGGTTTAATATGGCCATTGATTATTTTTCGCAACAGTTTGGTGAAGACGTATTTGAAAATACGGCACCAGCTACACCAGCATTTTCAAATGCCGATATTAATGCTTATGTTCAAGCAAATATAGGCAATCCACAAGCTATTGCTGATGCAGCTCAACAATACGGCGTATCGCCAGAGCAGCTGTCGCAGGCAACTGGATATGACGCTAACACTGTTAGTAACTACTTTAGTAATGCCGGCATTAATTTTGGTCAAACATTACCACAGCCACAGCAGGCTGTAGATGTTCAACCTCCAGCCAATTTACCGCCTCAAGAGCTAACTTACCAACCTCCTGCCCTACAAGAGTTTGCACAAGATGAAGTTCGTACCCCGCCACCGGGTTCTATGGGCGCTGGTGTTTCTGGCGGTATTGCATCGTTAACTCCACAGGCCCAAACGTTACCGCCTGTTACACCGCCTCCTCCAATTCCCCCTGTAGGCACACCATTAAGCTACAACAACCTACCACCGGTAGCGCCAGAAGAAACCAAGTACGGCACAGTTACGCCATTTACCACAACTCAGATTCGCGACTATGTGTCTGGTGTTATGGGTGATGCCAGCCTTTCGCCTTTTGAGCGAACCAATAAGATCATGGAAGCCGCCCAGAAAGCAGGCATTAGCCAAGGCGATCTGACGGCCATGTATGGCAAGGATGTTGTAGACCCGTATTTAAAAGATTACGGCACCGGCATTAAAGATTACATTACCAACACATTAAACGATAAGACCAAGTCTGATTTTGATAGAGTGGCCGCAATCAATCAGGCCGCCAATAAGTACGGCCTAGATTCCAGCGAAATTGCTCAGTACTCAGGCTTGAATAAGAAGGGCGTAGATCAGATGTTTACGGCCTTTGACACAGGTCTGGCCAGCATTGTTAAGGGTCTATCAGCTCCTACTGTTAGTGACTTAGATAAAACCAAGGGAGCTCTTGCGCTTCAACAAAAGTACAGTATTACGGATGACCAGATTGCCAAAGCTTTGGGCGGTAATATCACTGGTAAAGACGTAACTGCCTACCTTGCGCCTGTAAAAAACTTTGGAGCAGATCTTCAGACCCTTACATCTGACCCCACAAAGTCAGCCAAAGATCTTCAAGCATTTGTTGATAACGCTAATAAAGATCCAAGACTTAAGGGTTTATACGGCCTAGCCCTTGATAAAGTTCAGAAAGCAGTTCCAATTCTTGGTTTGCGTGACTCTATGGCTGGTAATGGTACGCCCGAAGATCTGACCAAAGGCTACACAGACTTTGTGGCTGCTGTTAATGCAGACCCAGCTTTGCGTGAAAAGTATGGCGCTCAAGCTGATGCTATTGATAAAGTGGCCAAGATGTCACAGCGTATTGCTGACGAAAAGTTTGGCGGCAAACTCCAGCCCCATATGTTCCAGACATTCATTGGCCTTGATCAAAAGACTCTTGGCGATGTTCCTAAGCAACTTGAAGTTGGCAAGCCAGAGACTAAGACCTATACGGACAGTGAAGGCCAGACCCAGACTTACACACTGCCGGGTCAGGTTAAAGACACCAAGGGCTTAGAGCCCGTCTACACTACCACTGGTAGTGGTGAAGACCAAACCCAGCAATTGTCTGGTTACACAAAACCAATCAAGACTGCAGCTGGTGTGATTGTTGATGCTCAATACGATGCAAACGGCACTCTAACCGGCTACCGTGGCAGGCCTGAAGACAAGGTGTGGCCACAGCACAGGGTTGGTGTTACTGGTGTTTGGGACGCTGATGGAAAAGCCAAGCCAGAGCAACGTGTAGAAACGGTTGGATTTGGTAAGAATTTAATTAAAGACGTAGCGGATCTTGGCCCTATTGGCCAGCTTGCAATTGCGTTTGCTACAAGCGGTCTTGGATCTCTTGCGGCTGGTGCTTTAACCCCGGCTTTGGGCGCAACTGCGGCAAAAGTTGTTAGTTCTGGCCTTATAAACGGAGCTATGGCCGAAATGGGTGGCGGTAAGTTTGGCAAGGGCTTCTTGACTGGAGCTGCTGGCGCTGGAACAAATGTGCTTGCTCAAAACTATATGCCAACGATTGATACTGGCAATGCCTTTGCAGATCAGTACTTAACCAAAGCGCTTCCAAACCTTGCTACGTCTACGATAGGTGCGGCAATTAACAAAAAAGATATAGGCGAAGCTGGCTTGTCTTCACTGTTAAATACCGGCACAAATATGGCTACAAGCAGCTTGATTAACAGTGCTATGCCCGATACACTGACGCCTGATATGCAGAAGATGTTTACAGGGGTAAGTGGACAGCTTTTGTCAAGCCTATTACAAGATAAACCAATAGACTTACAAAAGTCAATTATGAATACGATTATGCAAAACGCGATGAGTCCATCTAAGACCACCGCTAAAGAAAAGGGGTAAGCCATGGAAGAATTTGATTTTGGCAGTTTAGACGCTGGCGAAGGTGCCTTTGATATTTCAAGTTTGCTTGGTGGAGACAGCGGTTCATCTGGAATTGATTTGTCTGGCATGGATTTAGGCCCAGAAGCTTTTGACATTTCAAGCCTGCTTGGTGGCGATGGTGGCGGAATAGATTTATCTGGTTTAGATATGGGCCCAGAGGCCTTTGACATCTCTAGTTTGCTGGGCGGTGGTGACGGCAGAGAAATTGACTTTAGCAAAATTGCAGGTGACTTTGGTGAAAGCCTTGGTATAGACACTACAGGACTGGATGCTGGCGAAGGCGCGTTTGATTTATCAAAGTTAACAGATTCAGGGGATGGAGAATCTTTAAGCCGTAGTCTTGGCTCAAAAAGAATTAGCCTTGCTGATCTTGAAAAAGATACAACTGGCGGCACTGGTCTTAAGTCTACGGGTCGTGGCCAGCTTTCGATGTTTGATCCAGTCACTGGTGCAACAGGCATTACGGGCGAGGGATTTAACAGTCTTAAAGACTTGCTAGGCTCTGGTACGGCAGAAGAAATTGCCCGTTATTCACCAGAAACGGTTGACTATGGTTTGAGATCTGGCCTTGAAACAAAAGACGGTCAGGGCTTGTCTGGAGATTCAACGCGCGGCATGGGCCTTGAGCAAATGGGCGGTGGACAAGGCTTAAGCAAGTACATTCCGGCTGAGTACAGTGAGAGTGCTTTAACCAGTTTGGTTAAGAACAACCCCGGCGCATTCCCTGAGATTGAGAAGTACCTTGACTCTCAGTACGATAAAACAGGCTTGACCCCATTCAAAGGCACTGGTGGGACATTAAGCGAAACAGGCTTCTTGGCTCAGAGCAGTAAAGCCAATCCACTAGGATCAATGTATTCAATTGGTGATCCGAAGTCTTTCATCAATAACCCAACCATTACAGGCCAGCAGTCTGTTGTATCGCCCGGTCGCACCATCATTGATAACAAAGATGGCACATACAAGGTTGTTACCAATACTATTGACGGTACCAAAACTATCACCACCAATAAAGATGGCGTTGATAAGATCATTCGTGAAACAAAAACGATTGACAATACCAAGGCAAACCAAGGCGCTAAAGCGGCTGCTGCCGATAAAAAAGACAACAATATGTTGATGATGTTGTTGGCTCTTATGGCCATGATGAATAAGGGCGGCGGTGACTCTAAAGGTTCTGGCGCTGTTATCCCCTCGTTGTCGGCTGATCGCAAGCAATTACCTTACGGACCAACGTCTGGCACAAAAGCTCGTCCCGGAGCTGGTGGCGTTAATTACTTCTCACCAACAACCTACACGCCAAAGGCTGCAGGAGGTGGAATGATGTACGGCGGTGGTGGCATCTCTGATTTGGGTAGTTACTCAGATGGTGGCCGCTTACTCAAAGGCCCCGGTGACGGCGTGTCTGACTCAATTCCTGCGACAATCGGTGGTAAACAACCGGCCCGCTTGGCCACAGGCGAGTTTGTCGTACCAGCAAGAGTTGTTTCCGAACTAGGCAACGGCTCTACAGAAGCAGGCGCTCAGAAGCTTTACGCCATGATGGATCGCGTCCAAAAGGCGCGCCGCAAAACTAAAAATGTTGCTGCTGATACAAAAGCGCACAAGTATTTACCCGCTTAAGGAGCTGATATGGCTGGAGAAACTCTACCGTCTGGATCGACAAATACCCAAGGCCTAGCCGATTGGGCTTCGCCGTACATCACAAACTATCTTGGTAAAGCACAAGCTTTATCTGAGACACCATATCAGGTCTATCAAGGACCACTGACAGCTGGCGCATCTAACCTACAGAACAAAGTGTTCAGCGGTCTGGCTGGGCTTACGTTCCCGTCCAACTTAGGTCAAAGCTTTGCTTCCCCTATGGGTGGTCAGCCTGCGGTAATGCCTCAGCAAGGTGGTGGCCCAGTTTCTGCTGGCCCCGGTGTGGCCTACACAGGCAATGACTTTGGTGGGCCTTTAATGCCCGCACAAGGTGATGGTTCTGTTTCCAACATAATGGGTAATTTGGGTATTGGTAGTGATTACACTAAAAGCGATATGTCACTGCCCACCGGCTATAACACTGGTACAGCACCCGCAGGTATTGCAGGTTTGACGCCGCCCCAAACATCTCAGCAGCCTAGCAACATTGCTCAGTCGTACATGAACCCGTACTTGCAGAATGTGCTAACCCCACAGTTGGATGAGCTGCGCCGTCAAAATGAAATTACCAATGCGGCTACAAATGCCAAGATGACTCAGGCCGGTGCGTTTGGTGGTGGCCGTCAAGCCATCATGAACGCAGAGAACTATCGTAATTTAATGCAAGAACAGAATAAGACTGTTGGCCAAGGATACGCAAGCGCCTACGACAAGGCCATGGCTCAGTTTAATGCGGAGCAAGGTCAGGCTAAAGATCTGGCTAACCTCATGTCTACGCAAGGCGGCATTGAGCGCGGCATTGAGTCTGAGGGCATCTCTGCTGATAAGGAAGAATTTGAAAAGCAACGCCAGTATCCGTTCCAACAAGTGCAGTTCCAGCGTGACATGATCTCTGGTTTGCCTACTGGCTCGGTCACAAACAAAGCCGGTGAAATGTCTGGGATTGGAACCTTGCTGTCGGCTTTAGGTGGCGGAGCTGCTGCGGCCAAAGCGTTTGGCTACAAAGATGTTACTGAGTTATTAAAAGGCCTCGGACTTACTACTGGATCATCATCATGAATCTGATTCAAATCCAAGAACACCTTAAGGATCTGCCTACACAGGCAATCATGTCTTATGCTAACGGGCAGAACCCACAGGTTCCCCCATACATGGCTCTTGGCGAGATGAACCGCCGTAAGTCCATGGAGCAACGTGCAGCTCAAGCGCCTGACTCTTCTGTTAAAGAGAAGCTTGAGAGCGAGTTAAGCCAGCAAGTAGGTTTACCGGGTATTGGCCAAGGTATGAACATGAGGATTAACCCAGCAGGGATGCCTCAGCCTATGCCTGCTGCACAACCCCAGATGGCTCCGCAGATGCCCAAGATGCCTACGCCCCCTATGGCTCAGAAGATGCCTCCACAGCAAATGGCTAAACCCGGTAGCATCCCCGCAGGCGCACCCGGAATGGCCGCTGGTGGACTGGCTGAGTTGCCTGTTCGCAAAGACATCTTTAACTACGCGCCCGGCGGTATCGTGGCGTTTGCTGATGAAGGCTTGGTTCCTGCGGCGGTATCGGATGAATCCGTTGCATCAGGTGGTGCAGCACCAGACGCATCTGTTGGAGTTGATGAATTGCCTGTAGGTTTGGCTAATAAAATTCTGACTGACCGATTGATGGGCAAATCAAATCTGCCACAGCCAGTTAGCAGAGATCAAGCGCGCGCTGAAGTCTTGGCCCAAAAGCCAGAGCTTGCGGGAATTATTAATAAATTACCCGGTGAAGCTCTTGCAAAGTTGGCCACCCAGCTTGAAGAGCAAAATCTAGCTCAACGAGCAAGGTTTAAAGAGGGAGAAGGTAGTCAAGGTCTTGCTGCTTTGTCTAACGCTTTAATTGCCGCTGGTGAAGCTACCCGTGGCCAGAGGGGTAGGGGAGGTATTGGAGCTGCTTTTGGTGGCTTTGGTAAGTCTTATAACGCCGCTACTGCCGCACAGGAAGAACGTGCCGCTAAACAGCAGGCCTTGGAACGTGCTCAGACCATTGAGACAATGAAGCTCCAAGCGGATATTGAACAAATGCAACGTGCGTTTGCTGAAGGCCGTGTTGATGAGGCTATGAGACTTAAAGATCAAGTTAACGCCCGTCAAGCTAAGATTGAAGAGCTCAAAGGTTCTGGCGCCAAAGAAGTTTTGGATGCGGCTGACAGAAAAGCCCAGCGAGCAGCTCAAGAAGCGCGTTACAAATCACAAGAAACGCATGAAGGCCGCATGTATGAGCAGGCTAAACGCACTGCTGATTTAGCTGCTCAGAAAGCTGCGTATGACCGTGAAGACCGTCCTTCAGCTGAAGACAAGATGCTGACTAAGATCCAAGCTAACGTTAATAGAGATCCTGCGTATCAAGCTGCAGCTAAAAAACTGCAAGATGCTGAAATTGGTAGTGATGAGTATTACAAAATCTTAGAGCATATGCGTGAAATTGCTTTGCCTTACTATCCTGTAGATGCAAAAGGTAAGCCAAAAGTTACACCGCCACCAGCTGTTAAACGTACTCCTGTTGCCGAGAAGCCAGTTGAGCAAGGTTTCTGGGACAAATTTTTAAATGGACCCAAGCCACCCCCTAGCCCTGTGAAGCCAACTGCTGTACCATTCGACCAGCTGCCAAAATAAGGGGTAAATATGGACGTCTTGATGCCAGATGGCACCACGATTACTGGTGTTCCAGAGGGAATCACGCAAGCTGAGTTGCTTGCTCGATACGGTAAATTTTCAGCGCAGGCGGCTCCAGCTCCTGCCGGCCTTGAGTCTATAGCTCCACGCGCACCAAACACAATGACTGCGGACGAGTACCGCGCTCAAGTTGCGGCCAGAGAAGCGCAGGGATACGACAGGACAATAGGCGGTACGGCCAAAGACGTTGGTATAACATTGTTAAAGGGCGCTATTGGTTTGCCCGAAGCAGCTGTTGGTTTGCTTGATCTACCCACGATGGGTTATGCCGGTAAGCTTCTTGAGCAGGCTGGCTTTAAACCCAAAGAAGCCAAAGAGATTCTCGACACATATTTGTCTGAGGCTCAACAAGCGGCTAATCGCAAAGTTAGAGAAGCCCAAGGTTTCTTACCCACAGCTAAAGCAGCTCTTCAAAACCCTAGCACGATCTTTACGACAGCTGGTGAGTCAATACCACAAATGCTTGGCGGTGCTGGTATTGCTCGAGGCTTATTGCAGGTAGCTCCTAAAATTGGCGCTGTAGCAGCTGGTGCCGCAGGCGAAGGTTTGATTGGTGCTGGCGCGGCTGCAGAGCAAATGCGTCAGGAATCCAAAGACAAGTTGTTGTCTGGTAAGCAAGTTATATCTGCCGTTGGTTCTGGCGTTGGTACAGCGGCGTTTGGTGCGGCTGGCGGTAAGCTGGCTAACAAGCTTGGCCTTGATGACATTGATACATTGTTGGCTGGTGGTGCAAGCCAAGCCGCCGGACAAGCCAAGCAAGGCGTTGGCAAATCAGTAAGAGACTTTGCTCTAAAAGCTACGGGCTCTGGTATCTCTGAGGGTGTGTTTGAAGAGTTACCACAGTCAGCGCAAGAGCAGATGTGGATGAACTACGCCATGGACAGGCCACTCATGGATGGCGTTGCTGAAGCATCCGCCATGGGCATGTTGGCCGGTGTGGGCATGGGTGCGTTTGGTGGTGGTATTGGTAGCCTTCGTAAGACTGGCCAAGCACCAAGCGGCCTTGAGAGCTTGCTTGCAGAGAACAAACAAATACTTGGAGTTCCCCCAGATGAAGGAGCTCCCGCTGGTATAGCACCAGCACCAACAACTCCTCCGTCCACTAGCCCAGTTGTCGGCACCATGACAGTTGATGTTGATGGAAAGCCTGTTACTAAAGTCACTCGACAGGACGGCAGTGTAGACATTGATGGTGTGCAAGTTACACCGCCAACTGCAGTCGCAGAACCAGTAGTTACTGAGCAGCCACCAAGCACTGAGTTAATTCAGCAAGTTTTGGATGAAAGCCAAGACACAGGTCAGATGATGGGTGAGCTTGAGGGTAAACCCGTAGAGCCAACTGTACAAACTCCTGAAGCACCTGTAGTAACTGGTGGTCCAACCGCGCCTGTAGTAGTCAAGCCAAAGCAGCCTACGCCTCAAGTCTTTGAAAAATCTAATCAGTTGATGAACGATGAGGTTGCAAAAATTGATTCTGCAGAAAGACTGGCTGTTGAGTATTCAAACATCAGGCAAAGAAAGAACCCTCTTTCAGTTAATACGCAAGCAGATCCTGTTGCCATGCAAGGAGCTTTCCTTGAAAGGCTTGCAGACAATCAACCAGAAAAAGCGGCTGAGTATGCAGCAGAGTTGCAGGCCAATGCTGATAAGTACTCTGACTTGTCAGGCATTTCACCCGATTCCGTAAAAGCAATAGCCTCACGAATTACTCAACGCCTTGCATTTAATCAAGAGAAAACTGGTAAAGCCCCTGAAGTTACAGGCGGTCCTGCAGCTCCAGAAGCGCCAGCCATCTATAACAATGTTACAGAGCCGTTCGTAACTAACAGGCGTGTTGTTGTTGTTAAAGAGGTTAACGGCGTTAAGGTTCCGTTCTATATCAGCACTGGTAGTGGCGGTAAAAAGAATGTGCCTACAGGCCAGTGGTATCCATACTTTGGTAACGGCCCAGATGGTTGGTTCAATAAGGGCAGTGAAGAAGACATCAACAACTTCTATAACTCGCCCGAACTAAAGGCGGCTGCGGATGAGCTGAACACCACCATTGGAGACATTCGTTCTCAAATGGGTCAACTGCCCACTGCACAGGCGCTAGGTATAAACCCTAATGAAGGGTTATCTCCTGCAGCCAATGGTGACGCAAAGGCCGTTGAGAACATTCGCAATACGATTGACAGGATTACCAAGGGTAGGACTGTAGAGAAGACTCCAGAGGCACCGGTCGAAGAGAAGCCACCAGAGGAAAAGCCCGTTGATGTTGTTGAACAGCCAGCCGAGGAAGCGCCAGCGGAAGAAAAACCCGCAGAAGAAAAGCCTGCTGAAGAGATACCTACAGAAGAATTAGTAAAGCCTGCAGAGGAGAAGCCTGCTGAAGGTGAACCCAAGCCTACAGGCGGTCCATCTGCGCCCGCTGGAGGCCCGTCTGAGCCTACTGGTGAAGCCCCTACTGGTGGTGCTAAAGAGCCCAAGCCACCCAAGGTAAAGCTTACTGAAGAAGAGAAGACTAAAGCTGCTGAAGAAAAAGCCAAAGCTGAAGAAGAGAAGAAAGCCGCTGACGAGCAAAAGAAAAAGCTCGAGGAATTTAACAAGCAGCCCATGAAGGTTGCTATGGAAGATGGCAATGCTGATCAGGTTTCAACTTTACTGTACGGCAACGCTGTAGCAGAAGACCTTTTCCCAATCATCTTCCCCGCAGAAGGTCTGTTGCGTATTCCTGTGGACTTGCCAAATGTTTCTAAGATTGAAGAGGCATTAACTAAGTTTGGCTTCCGCATTACTGATCGTTCTATCCCTTCTGCTACGGATGATCCATCCTACACAGGCCCAGAGCGCGTCACTATATCAGCGTTATACAAGCCTGAAAAAATAAGTATTCAAGGTGGTGGTGCTGAGTTTGTAAAGAACCGCAAAGGTAAAGTCACAGCACCCCCAGCTCCTAAAGACGCTACAGACAGCCAGATTTCTAAGATGTTGGCGGCTGTTGCCAAGGACACGCTACTTGACATTGACTCAAACAAAGACAATTCGTTTGGCGCAATGATGTACAAAGAGGGCATCGTTAGTTACATCATGTCGCCGACTGACTACATGTTGAAAGCTTTGAAAGAAGCTAGAACTGTTCGTGTATCAGATAGAACTGGTGGCCGACAAGCCATTAAGATGGCTCTGGAAGAGGGTAAGCAAGAGGAAGTGCAAAAGCTCCTTCAGAGTTATGTTGATGCACTCCAAGGCTTACAGGCAATTTTTGACGCGCATGGCCGTATTGGTAATTTAGATCTTGCGTTAAAAGAAAAGTACATTAAAGATGCAGACGCCTCCGCTTCGTTTGCAAAGTACACCCAAGATGGATTAGATTTACGTAACAAGATAGAAGCCAATAACATAAGCGCACTCTTTAACAAGATGTTCCAATTGTTTGGTGCTAACGAAGATTCAACCGATCAAACCAATCGCGTTGTTAAGAAAGAAACCGAAGTACCACCAGAGTTAGGCAACATTGTTCGCCGTGGTATGCGTGACCACCGACAAGGGCGTGACGTTGATACAAATGATTTTGTAACTACGTTTGGGTTCTTCCCGGGCGGTATTGACTTTGGTAACTGGGTTAACCAGACTGAGCGAGCTGCTCACCTTAACGCTATCTATGACGCCATGTATGACTTGGCGGATGTCTCTGGTATCAATCCAAAGATGTTGGGCTTGGGCGAGAAGCTCAAGATGGCCATCGGAGCGCAAGGTCGTGGCGGCAAAACTGCAGCTCATTACTATCCCAAGCTTAACGAGATCAACCTAACCAAAACCAAAGGTGATGGATCACTTGGACATGAGTGGCAGCACGGTTTAGATTGGAACCTTCAACAAACGCCAAACGGCAAGTTGTTAATGTCGGGCACAGTCTCGCGTCTTAAGAAACAGATTGAGATTGAGACAGTAGAGAACTACTTAAAGGGTGTTTTGCGTGATACAGCTGGTAGCACAGACAACCGCAATCTTCCTCCAAAGAAAGCATTCTTTGCGGCCATCTCAAATCAAGGCTACTGGGGTACAGCCCCTGTTATCAGAGATTCAGACAAGCAAACGCAATACTTTAAAGACGCACAGCAGTTAGACCAAGATGAAGGCAGAGAGCCACGTTACTGGGGCACAGACGTAGAGCTGTTGTCTCGCGCGTTTGAGGCTATGCTGTTTGACGCATCTAAAGGTGGTAGCCCATACCTTGTGGGTCCTTCGGTTGCTGATGGATACATTACCAAAAAGAATGGTTATGGCGGCACCATTTACCCACTAGGTAAAGAGCGTCCAAAGCTCAATGAAGTTTATAAGCAGATGCTTACTCAGATTGACCCAGAGACTCTGGCAGTCAAGACCTACAAGATGGACACCAAGATTGTCGAAATTGAAGATCTGGGTTATGCAGTCCTAGACCAATACAACTTGGATTCAGGTACGTCTGGTGGTTTGGTTTGGTTTAAAACTGAAGACGAAGCCAAACGTACTAAAGCAGCGCGTGATGGCCAAGAGCGAGTCTTGACGCCAACTGACATGCAGATGAGCAAGGTCAACCAGCACATCATTGACATGGCCAAGCGTATTGACGTCATCATGGAAGAGATGGGTCTGTTCAAGTGGCCTGAGATTAAGAACGGCTCAATGGCTGAGTCCATGTTCTATCACATGCGTCAGGGCTGGTGGCCAAAGAACAACCGTGAACTGGCTGAGTACGGCATTAAAGCTTACTTACAGAATCCAGAGTTGCTTGGCTTTAACCCAGCTAAAGACCAACGTGAGATTGAAAGATACAAGATTGCTGACTTTGAGGGTGATCGTGTTAAGCTTAAGCAAACTCAGGAAGACTTTGAGGCAGCAGCTACACGCTACATCAGCCAAGTCATTACTGACATGCGAGCGCAGGGCTCAGATACAAAAGCCATCTACGAATACATCGTTAACCTGTATCAGAACCAACCCACGCTGGACGTTCAGTCTGTACTGAGCAAGAGCAACAACGCCTACTCTACGCCGCTGCCTATTGGCTTCTTAGCAGGTATGCTGGCGCGTGTTAAGTCCACTACAACAGTGTTAGACCCAACAGGTGGTAACGGCATGTTGGTGGTGGCGGCTAACCCACAGAATGTCACAACGATAGAGTTAGACCCACACCGTGCAGAGAACATGCGTTTGATGCAAATCGGTAACGTGATTGATGGTGATGCGTTTGAGAAATTAAAAGACCTAAGAGATCAAGAGGTTGATGTTGTCTTGGCAAATCCTCCGTTTGGAGCTTTGTCTACGCCTGATAACGTCCCGTCTTGGAATGGCCAGAACTATAAGATTGGTACGCTTGATCAAGCGATTGCTGCCAAGTCTTTGCGCGCCATGGCTAACGATGGCCGTGCTGTCTTGATCCTTGGAGCTCACCCCAAGCCCGGAACAATTACATCCACAGATCGGGTGTTCTTGAACTGGTTATATGGCAACTATAACGTAGCGGATCACTATGAAATTGCTGGTGGCTTATATCGTAAACAAGGCGCGAATTGGCCGTTGCGCGTCTTAGTTATTGCCGGCAGAAACCAAACGGACAACGTTTATCCAATTGACTCAACAGTTGATCGGATAACTACATTTGATGAACTTTGGAGCAGATATGTTCAAACCAGTGATCGTAGCGAACAAGTCGTGGTGGGTACCGGAAAAAAACAGCCAGCTACTGGCGGTGCCGATCAACCAGCCGGAGGAGTACCAACAAGCGGTGCGGTGGAAGATGGAGGCACTGGCGCAGGAGTGGGGACTACAGAGGGCGGTGGAGTCGGCGAACAACTACCTAAAACAGGACGGGGCACTGGAACTACCGCTGGCGGAGGACGAGGAACAGCTGGTGGAGCTGGTACTACTGAACAGCAGCCGGATAGCGGAAAAGGTAAACGAGGGGGACCCAGCGGTGTCGAAGCCGGCGGAGCCCAAACTGGCGGAGTTAGCGGCGAAGGATCAGGAGGTGAACTGGGAGGACTTTCTGACCTAGACCTAGACAACATCTTTGATGATTTAGGTAAGCCAGAGAAAGTTAAAGGCGGTCCACGCGCACCCAAAGGTCCAACCAAAGGCGCACCAAGAGCGCCCAAGGGTCCTGTAACCAAAGGTCCAACAGTCATTCCAAAAGAGTTGGAAGGATTGGGACTAGAGTCATTGTTGGATGAGTTGGACGCCGCGCTAAACGGTAGTGCTCCTGCAGTGCCTAAAGAAGTTACACCAGAAGACAGCCCAGAGCGCTTAGACAAGCAAGCCGCCGAAGCAATGGGTCGTATTGCCCAAGATACAAAGAACACCAGTGATGACAACAACAGTGGTCAGTACTCACGCAAGGGTGATCAAGACTACGCCAACGTACAGCCAATCATTGAAAAAGTATGGAAAGCTGTCGGTGAAAAGATTACTGACGTAGCACAGCGCATTAAGCAGGTTTATGCGTTGCTAGTTGGCAAGTTTGGTGAACCCATCAAAGCACACTTACGCACGTTTGTGAATAGCTTACGCACCGTAATACAAAAGCGCCCAAAGAACCAGACCCCTGTTCAGTCTGAACCTATTGATACAGAGTCACGGGTTGTCTATCTTGGTAAGTCACGCTTTGCCAGCGATGGTATTTACTTACCACGCGCACAGTCTCAGCATGCTTACTCTGCACTCGAGAACCTAGAAGCACAAGTTGGCAACATTGATGAGTTTGTTGCTAGTGAGCTGGGCTACCCATCGGTAGAGAAGATGGCCAAGGGACTGGCGGGCTATCAGATTGATGGCTTGGCTTTGGCCATTCAGGCTAACAAGCTTGGTAAAGGCTTCATCATTGGTGATGACACCGGCGTAGGTAAAGGCCGCGCAGCTGCTGCCATGATTGTCTGGGCTAAAAAGAACGGGAAGATCCCAATCTTTGTAACTGTTAATGATTCAATGTACACATCTATGTACGAAGATTTAATTAACATTGGACACGAAGAGTTCAAAATTGGCATGACCAATAACAACGCCATCATCCAGCGCAATATGGGTGGTGGCAAGATTAAGACTGTATTTGAGAACAAAGGTAAGGCCGGTCCTGATTTGATGGCTTACATCAAGAAGAACGGTGAATTGCCAAAAGGCATGGACGTTTTGTTTACGGCCTACTCTCAATTGAACGGCGGAGCTGGCTCTCCTCAACGTCAAGACGCTATTGCATCTTTGGTTGCCCAAGGCAAAGCTGTTCTGATTATGGACGAAGCGCATAACGCAGCTGGCATCCCGTCTGATTCAGACTCTAGGGGTCAGAACGCATTCTTTATGTCATTGCTGACGGGCATAGACTTGCTTGGCAAAGACGTTGAGACTCCAGAAGATTGGGTACCACCACCAGCGGTTTATTTGTCTGCTACGTTTGCAAAGCGCCCAGACAACATGCCTCTGTACATCCATACCAACTTGCGGTATGCGGCCAATACACCAGAAGAGTTGACCAACTTGTTTGGTAAAGGCGTTAAGACTGACGTCCTGCAACAGGTTTCCTCTGAGATGTTGGTAGAGTCTGGCTCCATGCTACGCCGCGAGAGATCGTATGAAGGCGTGAAGATGGACTTCGTCACAGACGATGCAAACGCACCACGCGACATCCGTGAAGTTGACAAGGTTACAACCATTCTTAGAGCGTTGGTTAACGCTGACCGTGCTCTTAAAGAGTGGTCAAAGGATCCTTCTAATCAAGCTTTGATCATTAACACGCTTGGCCCACCCGGCTCCATGCTGGGTAAAGAAGGCCCGACTGCCTTTGCTGAAGCCAAAGGTAATCCATTCACCTCTGTAGTCCACAACTACATTGGTACGCTACTGCTGTCTGCTAAGACTCAGACTGCCGTAGACATGGTGATCGACAAGATGAACAACGGCGAGAAGGTTGTTGTTGGTCTGCAGAATACCAATGGTAGTGCGCTAGATGACTTTGTTGCAAAGAACGGCATCAAGATAGGCGATGAGATCCCTAACTTTGGTTGGCAGACTTTGCTTCAGCGAGCGATTGATTCGACTAGAAAGATCACGCTGAAGTCTGCTACTGGTAATCCAAAAGACAACGTCAAGGTTGAGATCCCATACTCTTTGATGCCTCCGTCAATTAGGGCGGGCTACGACAATCTGGCAGACATGGTCAAAGACTTCCAGTCTGATTTGCCTGTGGCTCCAATTGACTACATGCGTACACAGCTTGAAGGCAAGTACGTGTGGACAGCTGATGGTAAGACTAACGTTGGTGATGCACCTCCGCCCGGAGTTAAAGCCAGACGTTTGGTGGTCAAAGAGATTACTGGCCGTAACACAGCGGTAGATTACAGTGGCGATAAGCCTAAGTACATGGCTCTGAGCAATCCAGAGCGCACCGAGATGATCTCTTCATTCCAAAACGGTGAAGAGTCAGAGAACGGTCCGATTGATGTATTGATCATTAACTCAGCTGGTGCGACTGGTATTTCGTTACACGCATCTACCGAGGCGTTTGATCAGCGCCCACGCCACATGGTTGTGCTCCAGCCTCATGGTGACATCAGCGTATTCATCCAGTTGTTGGGTCGTATCCACCGCACTGGTCAAGTTGAGTGGCCTTCATTCACCATGTTGGCTACCGGCATTCCAGCCGAGCGCCGTATCTTGGCCATGCTTCGTAAAAAGTTGTCAAGCTTGAAGTCCAACACATCGGGTGGCTCTAGCAGTACCAAGGTGAACGGCGTTGATTTTATCAATAGGTATGGTGACGTTGCCACTGCCGAGTACCTGAACGAACATGCTGACATCCGTGCATTCTTAGCCCAGCAGTCATTTGCAGATCCTGACGAAGCCGCCGGCTCTGACTTGGCTCACAAAGCCTCTGGTACAGCTGGCCTTTTGTCCTCCTCAGATCAGCAGGAGTTCTTTGACTCTATCGAAGCCAGTTACTTGGCCAATATTGAGCTGCGTAATGCTACAGGAACAAACGCTTTAGAGCGCCGTGTTCTGCCGCTTAACGCTGAGATGATCAAAGAGAACCTGATCGAGGAAGGCTTGGACAGCACCAACCCATTCTTGTCTGATGTGGTGATGGCTCAGTTCAATGTGGATGTGATTGGTTCAATCCCAACTCAGAAGAACATTGAAGACGATATTGCCCAAGCTTTGAATGGTCGTACAGCACAGCAAATTATTGAAGAGATTGATACCGATCTCAACACTATCTTTGTTGAAGTGCGTAACCAGATCATCTTAAAACAGCAAGCTTTGAGTGCGGCCATTGCTGCACCCGGTGCTACTGAAAAAGATATTGCAGAGTCAACAAAGCTAAAAGAAGCTTTAGACATGCAGTTTGCCACTCTTGGTGAGCGCAGAGAAAAGACTTTAGCCGCCTTGAGGAATCAGTTTGCCATCGGTACTGGCTTTGATTCATTCATGATTAACAACGTGCCAGCAGCTGCTGTTGTGATCGGCGTTAAGGTGGACAAGTCAAGGATTGGTAAGTCAAAGACTGGCAACCCATACTCGCCTTCTAACTTCCAAGTCATCCTCAAGCGCAATATTCCAGAGGGTCGTGTTGCTCCTACGTTGGCTACCCTTGAAGGTCCAAGCATTGAACGTAGCATTCCAATGCGTAGACCTCCACTGGATGAGTGGTTTGCTCTGAAGTCAGTGACTGGCGGTCGCACTACTCGTTACATTGCGCTTGGTAACATCCTGAGAGCAGCTCAGTTGTTTGACAAAGATGGTGGAGAGATCGCCAAGTTCACCCTGCAGAATCAAACAGAGGAAGTCTCTGGCGTGATCATGCCTGTGAAGTACCAGCCTGTTGCTATCAGTGATCAGCCTGTGCGTATGCGTAACGCTAATGCTGCAGTGCAATATACGTTGGCTGCTTGGAATGAAATCCTGCGGAAAAAGTATGACTCCACTCAGATGGAAGATTACAAGGACATAGCAGATAGTTTGGGACAGTACCTGCTGCCAAACTTGCCAAGCTTTGTGCCGTATGCAGAAAACTCAAAAAACTCTTACACCACTAAAGTTGTTCGTGGTGCCAATAACATTTGGACATTGACGTTAGACAGCTACAGGCCGACTGGCTTTAGGTTGTCCATCTCTGGTGATGCGCCTAAGAAGTTTGTTACGTCTATCAAAGGCGTTTCATTGGCCAAGAAAAAGGGCGGCCCTTATGAGATGTCCCAACGGGATGTTATTGCAAACCCATCAAACCTTATTGCCCTGATTAAAAACCTGCACAAGCACTACCCTGCCACAGTGGAAGCTGACGCTGGCCCACTTGCCCGTGAGGTAATGAAGGTTGAGTTTGATGACTCTGAGTCCAAGAAGGGAATGTTCTCTCGCGCTATACCCGAGGGTGGTCAGAGTGTTGAGGATGTAGAAGCTCAGATCAAAGCAATCAAGGGTATCAATGTTAAAGTGGTTCAGTCTGCTGACAACTTGCCTGATGCAGCTGCTCCCGCTGATGTTGAAGGCGCTTGGTTCTCAGGTAACACTGTTTACTTGGTGGCTGATAACCTACCAAACGCCCAGCGTGTTCAGGAAGTGCTGGCGCATGAGGCCATTGGTCACGCTGCATTGGAAGGCATGCTTGGTAAAGACCTGATGAAGGTCATGGTCCAGAATGTTCAGGACTTGGAGAAGACTTCTAAGGTTGTCCAAGGGATTGCCGCCCAAGTAGACCGCACACAACCCGGCCTATCACCCGAGCGCCGTGCTAAAGAGATCGTGGCCATGATGGCAGAGCGCGGAATGCAAAACAGCATCATCCAGCGCGTCATCAAAGCAGTGCGTGGTTGGTTAAGAAGCTCTGGATTTACTCTGCAGTTCTCTGACAACGACATCTTGGCGTTGCTCCAGAATGCGGAAACGTTCTCTGGTGAGATGGCAGACGCCACAAGCGAAGCTTTGTACTCCAGAAACTTTAAAGGTGGACCCGGTGCATTGTCTACGTGGGAAGCTGCTGACGATCTGAAGTTAACAGACACACTTGTTTACAAGTTCATTGATAAGCACATCGACACCAAACGTGTGATTGAGGCTATCAACAATGAGTCTGGCCGTATTGAAGATAATTGGAATCCCTACCTGAAAGAAGAGTTGTTCCATGGTAGAACGGCCAAGCAGACTACAGACTTCCTGAAGAATGACTTGCGTCCTTTGCTTCAGGATATGGATAAGCGCGGGGTTACGCTTGATGAATTCAACAAGTACCTTCACGCCAGACATGCAAAAGCTCGTAATGACTTTATTGCTAAACGTGATCCGACCAAGCCTGATGGTGGTTCGGGATTGTTTAATGACGAAGTAGACATCTACATGAATGCTTTGGACGAAACTCCAGAGCTGAAGAAGAGTTACGAGCAGCTTGCTAAGAAGATTGATGAGATCGTTACTGGCACTCAAGAGCTGTTAGTGTCCTCCGGCTTGGAAAAGCAAAGCACGATTGATACTTGGCGCGAGAGCCTTCCATTCTATGTGCCTCTGAACCGTGAGCCTGACGAGCTTGACTTTATCAATGCAAGCAGTGGCATGGGTCAAGGCTTTGCTGTAAAGGGTTCATTTACTAAAGCCGCAGTAGGTTCGTTCAAGACTGTCAGCGACATCATCGGAAGTTTGGCACTTGCGCGTGAACGTGCCATCGTCCGTGCAGAGAAGGTTCGTGTTGGACGGGCGCTGTATGCGCTGGCCATTCAGAATCCTAACCCCAACTTCTGGAAGCCAATCAACCCTGACGCCATTAAGAACAAGGCTAAGTTGATTGATGAGATTGTTGCTTTGGGAATGAACCCCAATGACGCAAACAACATCTTCCAAGAGCCAAAGACCGGTGCGATTGATAAGAAGACTGGCTTGGTTAAGTACGAAATCAATCCAAACATGCGTAACTCGCCTAACGTATTGGCGTTGCGTATCAATGGTGAAGACCGCTACGTGTTCTTTAACCCCGGCAACCCAAGCGCCAAGCGCATGGTGGAAACCTTAAAGAACATCGGCATCAATGACCTAGACGAAGTACTTGGTAGCGTTGCTGAGATCACCCGCTTCATGGCGGCTGTGAATACCCAGTACAACCCTGTGTTCGGTGCGTGGAACTTTACACGCGACTTACAGGGTGCTGCCATCAACCTTTCTAGTACGCCTCTTGCGGATAAAAAGGGTCAGGTTATTGCTGACTCTATGACTGCTGTAAGAGCCATCTATCGCGTCCTGCGCGGTAAGCCAGCCACAAATCCAGAGATGCAGAAGTGGATGGACCTGTTTGAGCAGTTCCAAAAAGCTGGTGGCCAGACTGGATTCCGCGAGCAGTTCAGCCGTGGTCAGGGTAAGGACACAATTGTTGCCCGTGAGCTGGGACGTTTGAGCCGTAGCAACGTCAAGCAAGCCGCCTATGCTGTCTTTGATTGGCTGTCTGACTATAACGATGCACTAGAGAATGCTGTCCGTTTGGCTTCGTTCAAAGCTGCGTTGGACAAAGAGATGTCTGAGGATCAGGCAGCAAGTTTAGCTAAGAACATCACTGTTAACTTTAACCGTAAGGGTGCAAGCACTCAGACGATTGCCGCCTTGTATGCGTTCTTTAACGCCGCTGTCCAAGGTACAAAGCGTTTGGTTGAAACACTGTTCACAAAGGACAAGACTGGCAAGATCAAGTTAAGCTCCCTCGGCAAGAAAATCATTGCCGGCGGTATGTTCCTTGGCGTCATGCAGACCGCTATTCTGGCGATGGCTGGCCTCGGTGCAGATGAGCCTCCTGAGTGGGTGAAGTCCAAGAACTTGATCATCCCAGTAGGCGATGGCAAGTACTTGACCATCCCAATGCCGCTTGGATTTAACGTCTTCCCTAACGTTGGTAGACTGATTGCCGAGTACATGATGGTTCAAGCTGGCGCGATGAATGGTAGACGCGACCTTCAGACAACCATCACAAACATCTTTAATGCAATACTTGGTTCTGTTAACCCGCTAGGAACTAGCACGTTTGCTCAGACACTGGCGCCAACCATTGTTGATCCATTCGTTGCGATTGCCGAGAACAGGGATGCCTTCGGACGTCCTATCTCAAGAGAAGACAAAGCTCTTGCTCCTTCGCCCGGATATGAGCGTAGCCGTGAGACTGCAAACTTTGTGTCCCAAGGCTTGGCTTACGCGCTGAACTTCATCACTGGTGGTGGCGACAAGGGCATAGGTTTGGTCAGTCCTACGGCAGATCAGATCAGTTATGTGGCTGGCCAGTATGCTGGTGGTGTTGGTAAGCTTGTCATTCAGACGGGCGAGTTCGTTAAGAGTCAATTCACTGGTGAAAAGGTAGAGACTTATCAAATACCAGTAGCAGGCAAGCTCTATGGCGACATCAAAACGCCGGCAGCTATCGCAGGCGTGTTCTACGAGAACATTAAGGTAATGTCCAACCACGAACGGATCATTAAAGACATGAAGGGTAAGGGCGTAGAGGCTTACTACAAAGAGTCACCTGAAGCCAGACTGTGGCGGCGCGCTAACTACGTTGAGAATGAGATTGCTCGCCTCAAGAAAGAGAAAAAGGCCTTGAAGGAACGCAATGCCCCCGAGGCCCAGATTAAACGCAAAGATGAAGCCATCAAAGAGAAGATGGATGCGTTTAACAAACAAGTTAGCAAGGTCCAATAATCCCTTGCTCAAAGAATAAACCCAGAGTTTTGCGATGTGCTTCCTCCCACATCTCAATCCTCTGGGCTTTATCCATCTTAGAGCCTTGGTCTAAGTCGCTGTGGCACCTAAAACATAATGACGCTATACGGTAGTCGTGAGCCTTGAGCCCACGGCCTTTGCCGTCCCGTAGTTGGTTACTGTGGGCGGCTACCACTGTTCCATCACTCACTCCGCAGTGTTGGCACGGTAGGAGCCTTGCGGCTTTTAGCATTTTTTCGTTGCGATACATTTTTCTTCTCTGGTTTGCAATCAAAGCAGACCCAGCGATTACTGTTGCGGTCTACAACTTTGCCGTTGTCTAATGATTTAAGGTGCTCACACGTAGCGCAGTATCGCTTACCGTATATCCTCATGTTTTCTGACATTGCGCTTTTCCTTTTTGATTGCAGCCAGTCCTTCTTCAGGTTCTTTATCGCGCGCTTTCATCCATTGATCGGCTATGTCATGAGCTGCTTCGGCTAGGTTCTCACCCTCCCTGTTACGGATGATGAGCCCAGCCAAAGCAAACATAGACGCCAGATCACGCAGATTGGTGTCATGCTCCATCAGTGAACCTCTTTATCTTGTTCCGCTTCTAAGACGGCGCGAAAAGAATGCGTCATGCAGTATGCAAACACTTGCTCTGGCATCTTTAGTTCAAGGGCGATCAAGCTTGCCACATGGGATAAAGCTGAGATAGCGGCTTCTGGCGGAACGTTTTCAGCGTTCATAACAACAGCAAGGATGTCATCGGCCAACTTGCTGGTGTATTTGATTTCGTCATCGTTAGTGTCCATCACATCTCCAGTTCTTTGATTTGATCAGCCAACACATCGGCCAAGTACTTACCGCGAACGGCAATGTGCTCAATCTCTTTGCAGGCATCTATCTCTTTGATACAGTCTTTGAGCGCCTTGTTATACCCAGACTTAAAGGTATCGTCACCATCAACGATCATGCAAATGGCGTCCCGCACCATACTAGATGCTTTACGTTGTTTGGCAAGCTCTTTGATCTTGTCGTGATACTCCACTGGTAAGTAGACGCTGTAAGGGATTAGTTTCTTCATGCTTTCCTCCAAGCTTCGAAGCTGGTTCGCAATTGATTAAATAAATGGCGGGCTTCTTCGTTGGTCTTAAGCTCTTTGCGAGACTCTATGTCCAAGTAAGATGAAATCCACTGGGCACAAGCCTTCTCATTCTTTTCCATTAGCCACTCTTTTTGGTGCAGCCACTCCCAAAACTCTGGGTCACGGCACATGATGCCGGCCAGCTTCACCGCATGATCGCCCGGAAATTCGTTCTCTCGGTTCATCGGTTGTTCGTCATCACCCAGACGCACCATCACAACAACGTAGCGCGAGCCCACAAAGTCTCGCATAAGGTCGTTGTGAAGCTCGTCAGGGTGAACAGCCAAAGACAGCATGTAGCCGTCCTTGGATTGCTTTAGGCCTGTCTTGATTGCTTCAAATTGAATTGGATCGGCCAATTTTTAACTCCAAGTACTTGATCACGCCAACAGACATGGTCAACTGTTCTTCAAGCTTGCCGATCTGCTCTTCAAGATTATCAATCTTTGCCTCAAGCTTGGCTTCGTCTTTAATTGACGCCTGCAAGGCATCATCAAGAACATTGCAGACTTTCTCCCACTGCTTAATTGTTTTAGGCTTAGTCATCCCATGGGTCCTTTCCGGGTGCAGACTCTTCTGGCTTCTTGTAAGTGTTGACCTTCAAGCCAACCTTACGATTGCCGTCTTTGTCCTTGGAAAGCCATGCGTCAAGCTTGATCACAACGTGATCTGACTCAGCACTGGCCATGAGTTCCTTCATCAAGGCCAACTCAATCTTGATGTCACCAACCATGTCCGGCTGCATGTCTTTCTTTTTGTACTTGTTGCTCCACAAAGTACCGCGATTTGGATAGTCCATCATTACTCCTTAAAAAAATGATCGTTTTGCGTTTGTAAAGTTTTCTATGACGTCAGCATAGACAGAAGGGTTCAAGGCTTTGAGCTTGTCGTACAAAGCTTTGTTCACTTGGAACATCTGCTTGAGCTGATCGGCATCGGTGGCCATGCTGATCTTCAGATTGTTCACTTCAACCATCATGTCAACCCATGATTCGTCATCGGGCGCATCAATGATCATGGTCCACTCAGGCTTTGTCTCTACATACTGTGGCGGAATAGGGTCTACTTTGCCTTTAACGGGCTTTGTAGGCGCTTTTAGCTCTTGGACGGGGCTTGGCTTAGGTGCAGGCTTTGGCGCTTCCTTAACGGCTTCTACGGGTGGTGCAGAATCTATTGAGTCGTGCTCGGTCAGCTCCATGGCTGCCATCCAAAGGTAACGGCGCTGATAAGTCTGTATGCTACCCATGAGCTGGATAGGCTGGGCACCCTTGAGAGATGCCTCGGCCATTGGGCTGGTGATCACAATGACTGTGCCGTCTTCTGTATCAGTGATACAGAGCTGGGCATATTCAGTGTTAAAGGAGACTACCCCACACAAACCAACCTCATGAAAGATGGTCTGAATGTGTGGGATGAAGTCACCCAACTCAAAGTATGAATACCCTTGGTAGGCATTCTTGCCCGACTTCTTCATCTCTACAGACTGAAGCTTGACTCGGGCGGACATGAGTTTCTTATGCACTGACATTAGGTGTTCCTTCTGTTGCTAATTGTTGTACCAATTTCCAATCGTTTTCTTCTTGCTTCTTGCGCGCTTTGTACATTCTCTGGTACTCGCGTTGCTTGGCCTTCTGCGCTGGTGTCATAACCTTCTTAGGTTTGTTGACCTTGACTAGCTTGACGGCATCTCTTTCAAGCTGCTCCACTTTGGCCTTCAAGATTTTGATGTCGATCATGGCCGCTGACATTGCCTTGGCACAGTCATCCAATGTTTTTTGGATTAGATCTTTTTCTGCTTTTGATATAAACATGATTACTCCTTTGTTGATAAATAGTCTTTGTACTGGTTACAGAAGCCACTGACAGAGCAGAAGTTCGCGCATCGCGTCCTTTCACCCTGACGGACCTCTATCTCGTACTCTTTCCCATACTCGGCCACCTTGGCCTGAGCTTCTTCATCGGTATTGCAAACATTACGTGCTTTGACATTACCAATCTTTTTCACTGCGTATGTTGTAGGCTTCTCCCACATCTGGTCGGGCGTACAAAATGGCAGTTCATCTCCTGTCTCCAAGTCAAACAATGCGTTGGAGTGTTCTTTAATCTTTCCCATGATGAAGGCTTCGCGCCGTTCCATCGACCATAACGGCACTGAGATCACTTTGATGGGGGCTTCTGGGTAGCCGGGCTTGAGGGCTGCATCTCTGCGTGACCAATCACGAATGATGGCTACGATCTCGAGCTTGGAAACCTCGACCTTTTTGACGTACTCAACCAACCATGCGTAGATGTTGAGCTGGTACTCCCAGTCAACCTTCTCATTCATAACAGACCAAGCGCCTGTGGTTTTGTAGTCGTTGATTGTGACTGTGCCGTCTGCGTTGATGATCTGCAGGTCAATCGCACCAGAGATAGACCATCCATCAATCTTTGCGTGGAGGCGCTCTTCGATCAGGTGGTTCTCGTCTTTGCCATGCTCGAGGACGCCGTGGATGGCTGTACCAAAGATAGACCAGACCATTTCGGTAACGTCTGTCTCGATCTTGTCCTCATGCAGTTTGCGTAATTGCACAATGCGTGGTGAGTTAATCAGCTCTGTGGCAGAGATGTTGGCCTTACCCTTTGAGTAGGTAGGGCGCTTCATGATGTTCACGAAGGTCTGTGGTAGGTTGTATTTGTTTGTGATGATCACAATTGACCCTTCAATTTAAAGCCGCGCTTGTTTGCCTCGGCAACAATGTCATTTGCTGACTTGCGTCCCATGTTTACCAACTTTAAAAGATCAGTGTATGTGTACTGAATCAGTTCAGACGGTGTAAATATGCCCTCGGCCTTCAATACATTTACGCATCGCACGGGAAGATCCCATCCCGACAATGAAACTGTTGGGTCTGGCGCTGGGTAAATTGAGCGTTCGTTTGCTTCGTTAGAGCAAGTTTTTATCAGGGTGGCGCACTCCATCAACCTTTTAAGGTCGTATAAGCTATAGACGCCAGCCTCAAGAAAGATGCCCGGAATTGTTTTTAACACTGTTTTCTCCTTTGGGTTATAATCGGCAACACATTATACCCACAACAATTCATGTCTTGCAATACCTTTTGAAAGAATTTTATGATTAAGATTGGAATAGACCCCGGATTATCTGGCGCCATAGTCATCATGGATGGGGATACGCCTGTTGCGTGGTATCGGATGCCGACAATGAAGACGGGCTCGGCTAATCGTGTGAATGCGCCAGCGTTGGCTGCGATTATTCGGCCATCAATTTATGGGGAAGAGATCAAAGCCTATGTCGAGCTGGTAGGTAGTATGCCCGGCCAAGGCGTGGCTTCGATGTTCTCGTTTGGACATTCTGCTGGTGTTATCCAAGGTGTACTGGGCGCGTTTGAGATCCCTGTAACGATGGTAACACCCAGTCAATGGAAGAAGCGCGCGGGGTTAGTGGGTCAGGACAAGGATGCCTCGAGGACAAAGGCCATCCAGATGTGGCCAAGCTGGCGTGAGCTGGATAAAAAAGGCGTAGGTCAAGCGTATTCAGATGCGGCATTCATTGCACTTTACGGAGAATGATGTAGAATTAATTCCGGTAACATGCAGTTGCCTCTCCTTTGTTGGGTTGTCCTTTACTCCCGGGCTAATCACTCGGGAGTTTTTTCATCTATAACATTGTTATAGAGCTAACACGCATGGGGATTGTCGAATAAAGGTTGCAGAGTTTCAGCCTATGCAATCTCCAGATGCCGCTGGCTTCAGTCCTCAGTCGTGTTGGTGGCAAGCGGGTTAGCGCCGCTTGTGGTTTTCTTGGTTTGGTTTTTACACAAACACTGCTTTATGTGCCCACCAACTTTATTTTGAAACTTGTTGACATCAGTTGAAATAATCTGATATAAACGGGTTGTTACTGTTGCGAGTGACAGCTTGAGGCCACTTATGGCTATATTCCGCTTTACCTAATGCTTTCGGTCGGAGAGTCATTAGGCAAGGTCGCAACCGGAATGTAGCCTTAAGTGGCCTTTTTGTTTTGAGACTGGGATTGTGTTGCGGGTTAGCGCCGCAAGCTCCTTAAAGTGGACGAAATGTTTTGAAAAACACTGCTACATGTGAGCAGTCCCAGTCTCTTCTCTTGCAACGTAGCCGTCAGAGCGCGTTAGCTAATGGCCTGTATGGGCTGAACTCAAGAAACACAGAACCTCGGTGTGACCCGCACCTCCAAGTAGAGCAATCGAACGGAATAAACAAGGATGTCGTAACAGACACATACCCTAGTACGCTGGGAGTTGATCGTTAAGGATGGTGCAAACTG
>Ga0315909_10002031_pt1 | contig 26590 bp, 22 predicted proteins | sample LakEriMetagenome_11_FD_203527 | JGI IMG/M metagenome (GOLD analysis project Ga0315909, IMG submission 203527) | Freshwater fungal communities from buoy surface, Lake Erie, Ohio, United States - Buoy 2 MA125 | ecosystem: Environmental > Aquatic > Freshwater > Lake | place: USA: Lake Erie, Ohio...
TTTAATTCTCCAAGGGAGCGGTAAGGGCCGTAAGCATCCGAAGGATGCTGAATAGCCTGACGGCTTATCGGTAACGATTTGAAATGACACCCCGACGGGGTGTCCCATTTTAAATCTTCACCGGTATTAATCCTTCCTTTTTTTTGTTTGCAAGATATTAGATAAACGGGATAGTATGGGGGATTCAGAGGCGTAAGCGAAGCTGAAACGACGAGTTTGTTTAAAATCCTTCATTTTTTGTTTGCAAGATATTAGTGAAAAGGGAAAGTATGGGATTAAAAGGCGTAAGCGAAGCTGAAACGACGAGTTCCCTTTAGTTTCCTTTAGAGAAGGCCCATCAAATTGTTTGTGAAAAACGCCAACTCAATCACATCCTCGTGCATTTTATGAAATATTGTGATATACTTGCACAAAAACGGCAGAACGCGGTATTTCTCAACTTCGGTAAGAGACGGTGTAAATTTGATGAATGAGAAAAAATAATCGAGAATATCAATGACCGAATATCCGTAATCGTGGATTTCATACAAGATCGCGATGGCGCTTTTCAGATCTTTTTCTTTCAGTTTACTCAAGTAGTTTTCGAACTGCACATACGAAATATTCGAACATAATTTTTGCACAAGTGCGAGGTCAGCGGGTTCATTGAGGATGAATATTTTTTCTAAATGGTTGATCAACACGCGAATCGAGTTGTTGCTGATGTTCAACAAAAAATCTTTTGCATCAGGTTGAATCCGTAAGTTTTCTTTTTCAACAATTTTGTTCATGGTGGATTCGAGGTTGGACCGATTAACTTGATTCATTTTTAAAATATGCAACCTTGACTGCAAACTCTCGTTCACCTTTTGTATGTTTGTACAAACCGAAATGAACATGATATTCTTGGAGTACTTGTCAATGTAGTTGCGAAACACTTGTTGGCTTTGTTCATTGATGGTGTCAATATCATCGACTACAATTATTTTTTTTTTATTTGGAATATTTGACGAGGACTGGCAGAATGTTTTCATTTCAGTGCGGAAATATTGGATGCCTTGTTCTTTCAAATTGTTGATGAATGCTATATTGTACTCGGGAAATACCGCGGTTTCGTTCATGCCGTAATACTCTCGGATAATTGCATTGACGATAGAAGTTTTACCCGAACATGGGTTCCCAACTATGAGGACATTGAGGTCATTCAACTCTTGCAATGTTTTTAATACGGTTGTGTGCGATGGTTCCAAGTAAAAATCGCAGATGAAATATGGTCTATATTTTAAAATGAAAGTATTTTGCTGCATGTTTACATAAACGCAAATCGGTTTAATCTGTTTTTTTATTATATTTGAATTGCAGTTTGAGATTCTCGTTTTTATTTCGATTGACTCGTATGATGGCGTTTTTTATTCGATCAAGAGTCTTATATCTTTTATCTGTTTTTTTCGTATGCCCATTTTACAGAGCAAAAAATAAGAAAAAATGTAAAATCAATAGTATGAATTTTACCTACGATGGTGTGACTTTTTCATCTTAATTTTTCCCTAACGAGTCAAAGATCATCATTTTATCCATTTGCGAAAAAAATATATAAATGTATATGAAAAATGTTGATATATATATATATATATACAAGTATGGCAACTCATTATGAGACACTCGGTATTTCAAAAGACGCCTCTGAAAAAGAAATCAAACAAGCATTTCGTGCAATGTCGATGAAATATCATCCAGATAAGGTGCAAAATAAGTCACCGGAAGATCAAGAAGAGGCAAATAGAAAAATGCAAGAAATCAACTCGGCAAATGATGTGTTGAGTGATCCACAGCAGAGACAAGTATATGATATGGAACTGAACGGTCACGTAGGTGGGCCATTTGGCCAAGGCTTTCCTCCGGGCTTTCCTCCAGGCTTTCCTCCAGGCTTTCCATTCGGTCAAGGTGGACCATTCGGTCAAGGCGGCCCATTCGGTGAAGGTGGCCCATTTGGTCAAACGAACGTACATTTTTCAAGCGGCCCTTTCGGCGCTCCCGATATAATTGAAATGTTATTCGGTCAAGGTGGTCCAAACATAGTGTTTCAAAGACGTGTTCAAAAACCGGAGCCAATTGAAAAAGACATTCACATTACACTTAAACAAGCATATGAAGGTACGCTGATTCAATTTGAAATCGACCGAATTATACAAAACGATAATACACAAATGAAAGAGACAGAATCAATGACCATCACAATTCCTCAAGGTGTTGATAATGGAGAGGCGATTATTATACAAAATAAAGGTCATAAAATACAATCGGTTTGTGGCGATATCAAACTAAATATTCATGTATCGAATGACACTGAAATTACGCGAAATGGCATTGATCTGCACTTCAAAAAAACAATAACACTAAAAGATGCATTATGCGGGTGCAAATTCAAACTTGATCATATCAGCGGAAATCAGATCTCTCTGAACGTAAACGTTGTTATATATACTGGCGCCAAACAAGTGATTAAAAATTTCGGAATGATAAAAGACAGGAAGGTAGGTGATTTTGTTCTGGAGTTTTGTGTCGCTTTTCCTGAAACTCTTACACAAGAGCAAAAAGACGAGATTAATAAAATTCTCTAAACTAATTATTTTAACAATATAAACATATTTTTATAGTGTTACTCAATCATCTGTCATGTTACAACAAACGATTCGATATTTATCTACCCCATTAGGTATTTATTTTTTATGGATCTGTTTGCATTATTTTACACCCCATTTATACACATATTTTTGTACTTCGGCATCAACATATGGATTTTTTTTATCACCTTTTATTGCACCGACACCACACTGTTCAGCGTTTAGATGGATCATCTACACTGGAGGCAACATGATTACCTCAATGTGGGTATTGATTGGTGGGTGGGTTATTCAGAGAGTATTTATAAAATTACCTACGAAGAGATGAGTTTTTATTCTTGCGCTTACGTCTTCTAGTTGATTTTTTTTTTCTCGATTTTCCGCCGACTTGTTCTTCGGGTTTGGGCTCGGGCTCGGGCTCGGGCTCGGGCTCGGGTTCAGGCTGGGGTTCGGGTTCGGACTCGGGTTCTTTATCAGGTTCGGACTCTTTTTTGCTAGATGTATCGTCGTTGTCATTTTTAAAAAGTGTATAGTATCCTAAAAGAACTGTTGATATTCCAAGACAACTATATGTTATTGATGTTGGATTTGTAATCATGTTGTTGATTTGATTTTTTACGTTCTCAAGTGAATTCATAATCTCTCTATATGATGTATATAGAGATTATGTTCGCCGACAAAAACAACCATTTAATAAAACATTTTTTAAAAAAAAAACGTAGTGGGGGTACAAGAGAAACGCCGGTTGCAGAAACGCCGGTTGCAGAAACGCCGGTTGCAGAAACACCGTTTGCAGAAACGCCAGTTGCAGAAACGCCAGTTGCAGAAACGCCAGTTGCAGAAACGCCAGTTGCAGAAACGCCAGAAGATACAAATACTAGTTATCCAGATACCAAATATTTGTATAAAAACATAACATCAACCAAAAAGACTACTGGTATAAAAACTAATATTTGTGCATTTTATTTGCAAGACACTCATTTTGTTAAATATATTGTTCATAAAGAAGAATCGCGAGTTGTTTTTCCATCGTTTGTATTCGAAACGAATGGTATGCAAACTGGTGGGTTTTTAGACGAAGATTATAATTCCACAAGTAATTTAGACATATTATTCCAAACAAATGTAATTGATTTTGTTAAATCTTTTTTTTTGCAGCCCAATCATACAAATGGTTCGATGAAATTAGAAGGTGGCGATTCTAAATCTAAAGAACAACAACAACAAGAAGTAGAGACCATCTCCTCGCCACAACAACAAGAACCAGAAGTAGAAGAGAATGTAGACAATATCTCTTCATTAGAACAACCAGAAGAAGAGAATGTAGACAATATCTCTTCATTAGAACAACCAGAACTAGAAGAGAATGTAGACAATATCTCTTCATTAGAACAACCAGAAGTAGAAGAGAATGTAGACAATATCTCTTCATTAGAACAACCAGAAGAAGAGAATGTAGACAATATCTCTTCATTAGAACAACCAGAAGTAGAAGAGAATGTAGACAATATCTCTTCATTAGAACAACCAGAAGTAGAAGAGAATGTAGACAATATCTCTTCATTAGAACAACAAGAAGAAGAGAATGTAGACAATATCTCTTCATTAGAACTAGAGAATGTCGAACCCCCAGTTCCTTTTTACTACGACAATTTGGAATATATTGGATACATATTGAGTAACGACGAACCATATGTATTTGTCAATATTGGTTCACAAAAACCACTGAACCAAGAATATACAGAGACTATATTGAGCGAACTATTTTATACATTTAAAGTGTTTGATATGGATGTGGACATGACAATTCGAACCTTATTTGACAACAATCGATGGCTACTTCACGACGACGAACCGTATAGTGGGTACATATGTAAACTAAATGAAGAAAGTCATCTGGTGAACGATGAAGACAGCACGGATATTATCAATGTGGAATCAATTGGTGATTATTATTATTTTAGTTTTCGTCCTCTTGATAAAAATACGCAAAAGAGATTTGCGATCTTCCCGAATGAATATGCTTGTATTTTAGATGATACCCAAATGGCGCAATACAAATCAGACAAAATGTTGTATGCGCAAGATAGAACGATTTATTTCAAAGGAGAGACGTTGAGAGACAAAAAAGTCGGACATGAATTCATGTGTGTGAAAACACCCTCTCAATTTACGCACTATTAGACAAATTATAACATGTTTATATTCTATAATTTGTTTACATAATGAGCGAAAATGAATCACTACCTAGCTTTACCGATGAAAACACACTATTTGATTTTTTCGCATTGTTTAAAAACAAATATGTTTTGGTTGCCATCCTGCTCTCAATCTCTGGCGCAGTGTATGGTCTAACATACGCATTTAATAGTTTGCAAATAAATTTCACATTATATTGTTGTAGTGTGTGGTTTGTTTGTCTTGCTCTCATATTTTTAGCGAATTATACGTGATCATCTCCTTCAAACTGAATATCGAAGTTGAAGTCTTCTTCCTCAATAGTTGTCTTATAGTTATCTAAAAACTTGTTCAAAATATCTTCATCAGTTTGGTCGTGTAATGCAACGCGGATTTCATCTTTTTGAGGACGTCTTCCATGGTTGTCTGAAAACAGCTTCACATAATTTTCGATAATTTTGTGTTGCTCTCTAACCTTATTTGCTACGGCCACTGTATTATTAATAAATTTTAGTTGAAGATCTTGTTTGCGCTTCTTTTCAAGTTCGTCATGTTCTCTCAACTCCAATTCGAGACGTGATCGGTCTTTTTCTTGTAAAATTCGTTTTTCATAATCTTGTTGAATTTTGTTGATTTTCTGAGAGACAACCGAGTAAATAACTTCGTCACTCTTGACAGAGGGTGGTTTCGATGCCTCTTTGTACCAAGGATGTCTGTTGTCGTCGGCGCTGACAATAATATTGCAAACGTCGGGCTTTTTCAGTTTTTCAAACATGAGTGCCTTTTTCTTCATCTCTTCTTCTTTCTTGAGTTTATGTTCTGTCTTCTTTTTCTTTGAGCAGCAGTCGTACCAGGTTCGAACTGGTTGTCCCGAGAAAGTCTCCAAGAATTCGTCGACGATTCGTATTGGGATGGATGGACTCGTTTCCATGAGTCGATCAAACTCGTCGCGATTCGTTTTCAAAAAGTGGCCGGCGTCTGTAGAGCGTTCGTCGGGGTGTTTTGCCAACTCGATCCGAATATTTCTGGCGAATTTATCCCACGCGATGGCAGACACGCGATGAGACTCGTTGTACTCTGAAATTTTCAAATATTGCTGGATGGTTGTGAGAATGCCGATGAAAATATTGACAGAACCAATTACCATGGGCGCCATCGTTTGCATTGACACTGGCAAACTGCCTTGGGCGAAAGACGCTGTACCAGAGATTGTAGAGAGAATGATTGCGGGGATGGTGAACCATGCGTGCATGTAGGAGAAACTTTGATGTGCTCTTGTGTGCAGCCATTTATAGCATTGGGCAATGTCGCACCATTCAACTACTATCTTTTCATTTTCGGGGGACCATTCGACCAAAAGAACATTTGATTCTTGTGTTACAGATTCTGGTTGTTTGATTGACTCATTGTCGTCAGCCTTTTCAGACATATGTGGTATACAAGAGTGTAATATTTATTTTTGCTAAATCAAAAATAAATCGAAATGAATTGAAACCAAAATGAATAAATTTTACATTTTTCTAGGATCCAGGTTTGGAAACATTGTGTGGAATAAAAAAAAATTCAAGTTGGAGGTTGAAACTTTTTTTTCCAAAGACTCTGTTCAAGTAAAAAAAATTGATATTCGGCATACGCATGGGAATCGGTATCATGCATTTGTTACTCTTTTGTTTGTTTCGAACGAAAAGATGAAAGCGTTTAATTCGTTGATAAGGTGCGCCTCTACAAAATACATTGTGATTAATGAAGCTTGGAAAATATATCAGTACATTTCTAAAAGCGAGCGGTTGAACACTGCATTTTGCGAAGATAATGACGAAGAAGTAGTAATAGATAGTGGAGAGAATGTTTTCGATGATGAAGAGCAAGCGACCGATGAATTAAGTGAAAATGTGGCGACCGATGAATTAAGTGAAAATGTGGCGACCGATGAATTAAGTGAAACGGCAATCGATGAAGCGCAAGCGACCGATGAATTAAGTGAAACGGCAACCGATGAATTGCAAGTAACAAATGAATTAAGTGAAACCGCAACCACATATGTAGCACAAGCAACCTATGAATATGACCAGCATTCAAATGAGAGTGAGATATCATTCATAAGCCCCGTTTATGATTACGAAGACAATGAGTATGAATCCATTTACACATGGTTGGTTACACCACAATTACATGAACTAAAAAAAGCAGAAGAGATGAAAGAGCTGTGTCGATGGTTGTCCACATCATTTTGGGAAAGAACTTGAAAGAATGAACGTCACGTGCATATTGTATGGTGGTTTAGGCAACCAATTATTTCAAAAAGATGTCTCTTCGATGTTTCCAAGTGAATTGGATAATAATATATAAATATATTGTAAAATGGAACTCGAAATACAAAAATTGACAACAGATTTTATGATCATAAAAGACATTGTAACTAAAATAACCGATATTAAAACGGTAATTAAACAAAAACTTGCTCGTTTAAAAGAGATACACACCGATTTTATCAAAAACAACAACTCTAAAAAAATATTCTTGATTTGTCTCGAATCCTTTCATTTTCAATACAAGGTGATGAATGTAGAAATGGACAACATGCATCGTAGCTTTGCATTATTAACAAACCGGGCTTATTGTGACTATTTTAATTTATATTCGATTTTACATAATGCATTTGAAGAGTATGAAATGGATATTCCAACTGCGAAATGCCACCCAGTCTACAAAGATTTGGAACCATTTTTTGAATACAAATTGGACGATATAAGTTTGGCGCATGTAAACTCGATTGAATTAATCTCATTTTTGATTGTAAGACTTAGAGAGAAAGAAAGTTTGGTTTCCAAATATATTTCGAAATCACAAAGTGGGATTCGTATTGCGAATTTCATACACACACTTGAGTATGAAAATAACGTAATGAAAGACAAGATTTGTCTCTACAACAGTTATTTCGATTTTTTCCAAAAAAGTCAACTAAAATACTTCAGCAAACTATATTCAAAGATTCAGACACTTCATGATGAAATTAACGACGAAATCACTTTTCATGAAACACCGTGGGACAATGTCTCGATAAAAGAAAGCGACACATTGACACAAATTAACGATGATTTAGCAGTTGCACAATGGGAAGACCATAGTAACATTGTTGTGATTTTAGAAGAGGATATAGACAGATCGGAATAATTCTTACAATGTTTCGGGTATAGTTCTCGCCATAATACTATAGTTCATTACATATGCCGCAATAAATGAGACAATGGTAGAGACGTGATAATTTTCGTGGAATCCAAAGACATCTGGCTCAAAGATTGTGAACTCCTTGACAAAACCCAGAACACCCAATATTTGTGAAATACCAGAAGTCCAAAATGCCCACCATTCAAGATCTGTCATGGACAAATAGTAGTGATAAAATGTCGGAACTTGAGAGAATGGAACCGACATCATTCGAAACAGGGACGGAGGTTCAAAAAATGTCCCATATACATTCCAAATAGCCAGTCCAGTGATGATTGCACAAAAAGTATAGCCAATATGTGGTGGTAATAAAATGAGAAGGGTTGGATAGAAAATACTCATCGTGAATATGATGAGAGAAACGTGGTCTAATTTATTTATAAAGATTTCTTGAGGAATTGACCAACAAATCGTGTGGTAAAGTGCGGAAATCAACAATGTTACAAACCCAGTCACACAGCAAAACATGGCTAAATAAAAAATGTCACTGTTTTTCGTGAGTTCGTAGAACTTCCAAAATATGTATGGGAACATGAAAAGTGCAATCACATGGAGCCAACCGCGCCATTTCGGTTTATGTGCACCTTCGCAATAAAGGAGACAATTGTTAAACATTCTGCCATCTGCACATTCTTTCTCATATTCAACGTTTTTAGAAATATACGAAGGCTCGAGTGAACGGATAAAGTCGAACATTTATAAAATAAAAGATTTTTTTTATTTTATATGAATACCGCATTTAACCAAAATGCGTTTATGTGAAACATTCATCGGTGTATACGAGAGTAAAACAAGTACAATACCAACAACCATATATTTACCAAAATGCCTATTATGCATGCAACAATAAGCGAATAATCCATTAAAAAGTATCCATGAAGTAACCAAAGTATATTTGAAGTTAAAATCAGTAATAGTGAATAAATTGATAAATCTTCAACGCTTTTTGTTATATATGTTTTATACAGTTGTGGTAAAAGTTGTATACAACTTATTATCGGAACAACGAATGCAATAATTTCGGATAGCATCATTATATATTTATGTATTACTAAAACAAAAATTGCTTGAATGTTTTTTTCCCGAATCTACGTTTCGGTTTTTTCTTCTTGCCAGTTTTTTTGAATTTAACCTTTGTTTCTTTCGATTTATTCTCAACGTTTAAAGTCACTTTGTTTGCCGGTGAAAACACAAAGTCGGGTTGTTTCTTGATTCTGTTTTTTTTCAATACATGTCGACGACCACTGTTGGGATTGTATTTCAAAAACCACTCGTCGTACTCTGGAGTGTTTCTCTTGTCTCTCAACTCTTTATATTTATCCGCCTTTTCGGATCGAATCTGCTCGAGCGAACTTTGTTTGCCGATGCAAAGTAGAGAGAAACGTTTTAGCAAACCCTTTTGTTTTAGACGATTTTTTTCTTGCACATCAAAGAGAAACATGGCCATGCAGAGAATTTTGTCTTTGTTGTAATACTTTTTTTTCGCGTACATGAAGGCGAGGTAAAACGACAACAGTGTGTCAATTGTTGCTACATTGACTGTGATGCCGTTCTCTATAGTGATTTTGTTGTAGTTGTGACAAGCGATGGGTTCGTACAAGAAAGCAACTGAATCGCCTTCAATTTTGATCTCGATGTGTCGAGGGATGATTTCGCTGATTTCGGCGTGTTGGACCATCACGATTTTCTTTTGTATTTTTTCTTCGAGACGTTCTTTCAAGATGATGGCACCTTTCTCAATGTCCTCCATGATGACGTCAAAGTCGGCGGTCTTTTTTACTTTTCGCTTGTCTTTGTCGGTCATGTACTCGGAGTACAATGTGCACGCGTAGCCTCCGATGAAGATTGCGTCCATGGAGATTAGTGTGTTTCGAATTACGTCGTGGATGTCTTCTTCCAAGTGTTCGCTCGAAATATCTTCTTTTTTGTCGGAACTTGATTTTGAACTTTTGAGAATCGTATTGAGCGTTTTCTCTTCCATTTTCTTTTGGAACTCGACCATTTCGCAATTGACTGATGGATTGACGGGGTAATGATTGTTCAGCAAGACGAGACGTTTAAATACCTTTTCCCAGCGACTCACGTCTCCCATTGGTCGCGAAAGTTCTAAATACATGTTCATTCTCAAGAAATTTGCGGGACAATATTTGATGCCAGCCACCTTGATCGAATCGGCCAACAATGCGTCGAATATGTCTTCGTGCAAGCTGGTAATATCGGCGATCGGAATGAAGTTTACGTACACTTTAAATGTCCCATGGTGTACGCCAGCTTTGGCTTCGACTTCTAAATAACCGGCGTCGGCATAAATATTCGCAAGTTCGATTGCATCGAAAAGCGCATTTTTTGAGTAAAAATCGTAATCTGGGATTTCCAACTCTCGGTTGTAAAATTGGCTTTGTTTTGGCAGAATATTGTTGATTGCGGTTCCGCCGTAGCAGATCAGGGGTTTCTCTTGCAAGAATCTTTCTAATATGTCGATGATTTTTTGAACATCTTCGTTCATGGCGGTTTTTTTCCCTTTAATCTCTTCACTTTCGTCGACGGCTTGACGTAAGATTGCGAGTTCGCACTCATCGAATGACATTTTATTGTTGCATATGGATGGTTCGTATTTGTTCTCCATGTATACACTATTGCTTGATTTTTTTTTTATATTCACCAGAACTTGAAACTCAATGGTCCAGCGTTTTTTTTCACAATCGATGATTTTGTCGTATTTTTGTCGGGTGTTTTACCCTTCTGTGTATTTGCAATTAAGTAAGAAGAGATGGGTACAAATGAGGATTTTCCATTGTTGAATATATTTTCATATTCTTCTAAATTTGCGGTTTTAATATAGAATTTGTACAAGAGAAATTGCGGATAAAATGACCGAATAACATCGTTTGGGTTTGGTAGTTGAATCACGTCATCCACGGGGGGCGTAACCATTGCAAAAGTTGCTATAGTTGTTCCATATCCGTCTCTCTCTTGCATCACTGGTTCATGAGACTTGGTTGTGACGTCTTCGTAGTTATATATTGGCAACCCGCCCGAAATGTTTGCAGGTATATTGACTAATGGATAGATATCTGAGCATTCGTGATTGCCACTTTTGCATAATTCATCGTAGTTTGGTAACTTGTTTTCAGTGTCAAATATGACGACAACCTTTCCCATGATATCTTTCAAGATTGTTGATCCATTAACCTCGCCTTGGTGAAGGCGTTGTGGAAAGCTGACTTTTAGTATGTATGTAATTCGTTTGTATATGGCTTGTAGTTCTGTTTTTTGGAAGTTGTTTTTTACTCGCAACAACAAGAATAATGGATCATTCGGAGACGGTGATGGCATTATAAAAGAATATGCATTGACCGTTTCCATTGCGGCGGCGAATGATAACCGTTCCGCATCTGTATTGAGTGTGTCCATTGTGAAATCCGCCTCTTTTGAGTAAGAGATATACTCGATGTTGTTGGACGTTGTATATATTTCAAAATCCAATAATCGAACCCCTCTTTCCAAAAGCACTCGAATTGCCTCTTTATTTGCATAATCGCCACTGATAGCGCTATTGTAAGACGATTTGACAATAAATTCTCGGAGGGGTAAATCCAAATACTTTTCTTGGATGGCACTAATAGAAATGGGGGTATCAAATGCTTTTAAATTGCTGATTTCCTCCTCTCCAAATCCTTCAATGGATCGCTTGTTTTTTTCGAGTTCTGCTTGTATTTTGATTGCCTTTCGCGTTTTCAATAAATTATAAATAATGAAAATTGTGATTAATACAATTACTAAAATTAAAAATTTTTTCAGTATGTGCATCTTTTATATATTATAAAAATATTTAAATCGAAGCGTTTGTATATAATATACACAACTATGGCAGGCGGATTACTAAATCTTGTTGCAGAAGGTGCAAATAATACTATTATACAAGGAGGCGATTATCAAAAAACACTATTTCGAGCGACATATCACAAAATCACAAATTTTGGGCTTCAAAAATTCAGAATCGATTATGACGGACAACGAGATTTGAGAACAAGTGAGGCGTCTACATTTTCGTTCAAAATGCCGCGGTATGCAGAATTGTTAATGGATACTTATGTCGTAATAACGTTGCCTCATATATGGAGTCCAATTTATCACCCATGTGATGAGACGAATAATGTGTGGTCTGCCTATGACTTTAGATGGATACGCGACATCGGCTCGCACATGATTAAAGAGATAGAGATTAAATGCGGAAATTTTACTTTGCAGAAATACTCGGGCGAATATTTAGCCGCAATGGTTGAAAGAGATTTTGACGAATCCAAGAAAAATAAGTTTTATCATATGACTGGAAACATCGATGAATTCTACGATCCAGCGAATAGTTTTGGTCGCGCGAACACATACCCATCCGCATACTATACGAATAACACTTTAGGTGCAGAGCCTTCTATCCGAGGCCGAACTCTATATATACCGATAAATGCTTGGTTCACAATGGACAGTAAGTGCGCATTTCCTATGGCGGCTCTTCAGTACAATGAGCTTGTGATTAATGTGACGATGAGACCGATTGAGGAATTGTTTCAAGTTCGGGATGTTTTTGATTATGAAAATAACAACCCATATATGCGCCCCGATTTTAGAGAAGACCGGTTTCAAATTTACAGATTTTTGCAAACCCCTCCGTCGATTAAAATCAATAAAGAGAATTACTTGACCCAAATGAACGGATGGAACGCGGACATTCATATTTTGGCCACATATTGCTTCCTTTCTAAAGAAGAGATCAAAACATTCACTGCGGAAAATCAAGTATACTTGATCAAAGACATTATCGAGTATAATTATGAAAACGTTACTGGAACTAAAAAAATCAAAATACAGTCAACTGGCATGGTATCAAGTTGGATGTGGTATTTGCAGAGAAACGACGTCTATATGCGAAACGAATGGAGTAATTATACGAATTGGCCATACAGAACAATTCCGAGTGATATTGTTCCATCACCCGTCGGTGGAACTGATCCTGACATTTATCTAGATGAATATCCTGATAAATATATCGGGCCGTGGATCAACCCCAATGGCAAAAATACTGGATTGTTCGTAACAAATGATTATACAGTAGAAAACCAAAAAGATATCCTCGAGACAATGGGGATCCTTTTTAACGGCGAATATCGCGAAAATCTTATGCCGAGACAAGTGTACGAATATGTTGAAAAGTATGCGAGAACAAAAGGGAATGCAAATAATGGACTATTTTGTTACAATTTTTGTTTGAATTCGGATTCTACCGAGTATCAGCCAACTGGAGCTATTAATTTGTCAAAGTTTAAAACTGTGGAGATGGAGATCAACACATTTGTGCCTTTGTTTGATTTGAAAAATTACGACTACAAAATAACTTGTAATTTGGAAGGCGAGGTAATTGCAACCAGCGCACCAACATGGCGGCTATATGAGTACAACTACAATATGAAACTGTTCGAGGAGAGATACAATATTTTGTCTTTTGTTGGCGGATATTGTGGTCTTTTATATGCAAAGTAAATCAATCGTTATAGTATATGAATGGCAACTGCTTGGATAAAAAATATAAACTTTAGTGATACAAAAGAAACTTTTAGTGAACAACAAATAATTGATGACAAAGAGAAAGCGCCATACCCTCCATTTTTAAAATCACAACCCATCAAGTCGGTGCATATCGAACAGGTTGATGCAAGAAATACAATCGAACCGCTTGATACGATTGGTGGATCCGGTTTTGATAATATTAAAGGATTTCAACCAGCCGCTGTTAAAAAAGAAAATAAAAAAGAAAATAAAAAAGAAAATAAAAAACAACAACAAAAAAACAACTTTTCCCTCGAGAAAGACATACCAATCATAAACGATATGTTAACAACTGTAGCTGCGTCATTAATATCGCTGTATTTAGCATATAATTTATATTTTAATTTGACGGTTGGCGGGAATAAAATGTTTGAAATCGACTCAACCTTGGACAAAATACCGATGAAGCCTGCGACCAATTGGTTTGTCGAAATCGTGAAAAACATCAATAGTTTTATCACTATATCTATACCAACACGTATCAGAACTTTTGTTGACGGGAATTCATACATCAAGTATCGAACGATTTTTGTATTCTTTGTTGTGTTGTCGAACTTTTTATTAAAACCTGCGATGTCAAATTTGGTCGGGTTTTTTACAGGGCTTGCTAAACAAACGCCAAACACTATTTTTAAATATATTTCAAGTCCTAGTAACAATAATAAAATAATATCTGTGCTGTTCTTCTTCTTTTTAACAAAAGCGTTATACTCATTATTTTTAGAACAAGGTACGGGACCAATAGTATCGTTTATTGTTGCAAATCCTATTCTGTTTGCTATTGGGCTGTTAATTTACGTCGTGGTTTTGTATCCAATTACGGTTCCACTGTCTAGTTTCGCAGTATCATGTTTACTTATATTTTATTGTTTTTTCAGCATGATTTATTTTTATTTTACACATAAATTTGATGCAAGCTCACCGTATGCTAATGTATCGTCGTTTTCCGAATTGTTTAGTTCTATGAATAATCACCTGAATTTTGGCCCGGTTTTGTTTGAAAACCAAAACAATATCTTTGAAAAAATATTTGCGTTTATTTTTAACGATATTTATTATGTGTATTTCTTAGGAGTCTTGGTCAGCATGATTCCATTAATATTAAAAATGCAATCGACCATGTTGCGAATGTACATTTTTATATTGGTCGGATCCCTTATTGGATTGTGTGGTGCTTTTAAATATTATGGAGTTTCTGAACTCTTGAATAAGATAAAAAATCTCTTTATTTTTCAGTCGTAAACCTTTATAACATTCAATTATGTCGATCATATCGACTCGATATTTGAAATGTAAAAAGGTGTAAAACAATATAAAAAGGCCAAGCTTAATTTATTTAATAATAAAATGGTCAAAGCAAAACCACACACCCCAAAATTAACTAAAAAATATTACCCTCTTGTGAGCGTGTGTACACCGACGTTCAATCGGCGTCCATTTATAGAGACGATGTTTCAATGTTTCCGGAACCAAACATACCCGAAGGATCGCATGGAGTGGATTATTGTAGACGATGGAACTGATCGAATTAAAGATTTGGTGGAAAAGTCGGGAATTTCGCAAATCAAGTATTTCGAATTGGATAAAAAAGTTTCTCTAGGTGAAAAGCGGAACTATATGCACAGCAAAGCGACCGGGTCAATGATTGTTTATATGGACGATGACGATTACTACCCACCTGATCGAGTGTCTCACGCGGTTGACACATTGATGGAGAATAAGCATGCACTATGCGCGGGTTCGAGTGAGATTTATATTTATTTCAAGCATATTAAGAAGATGATTCAGTTTGGTCCTTATGGTCCGAATCATGCGACCGCAGGAACGTTTGCCTTTCGTGCGGAGTTGTTGAAACATACGAAATATCAAGATCACGCAGCAGTTGCTGAAGAACGTGAGTTTTTGAAGGGATACACGATTCCGTTCGTTCAATTGGATCCGATGAAAACGATTTTGTGTTTTTCTCATGAGCAAAATACGTTCGATAAACGCAAGTTGTTGGATAATCCTCATCCCGATTATGTGAAAGAATCTCCGAAGAAAGTTACGGATTTTATCAAGTTAGACAAGGAAGCGAGTATTAAGAAGTTTTTCATGGATGAAATCGATCATTTGCTCGAAAAGTATGAGCCTGGGCAACCTAAAATGAAGCCGGATGTTTTGAAACAGATTGCGCAAATTGAGGCGGACCGCGAAAAGATGGTACAAGAAGAAATGGCAAAGAATGGGCAAATCATGTTGAATCAGCCGGGGAAGCCGCCAGTTGCGTTGAGCATGGCTCAGATCGCAGAGATGTTGACGAAACAAGGAGAGCAATTACATGTGTATGAGAGGCGCATACAAGAACTTGAAAATATTAACATGCAGTTGCAGAAGTTGTTGTCAGCAAAGAGTGAACCACAGCCGCTTTTACCAGCCGCTTCGCTTTTACCAGCCCTTTCACCCATATTAGGCCCTCTTCCTCCTCCTCCTCCTCATCCTTTGGAGTCTTCTTCGAAGTCGGAGCCATTGTTCAGGATTGACTCGATGTTATAAGTGATTATTATCTATTCGTATTGTATAAATAATAATAATGCCCCCACCACCTGCATTAAGTCAAGACAACCCGTATTTAGGAATGCGATTTACAAAGATTAGTTTATTGAAACAAGGAGTATTCTCAAATTTTGGACCTGAACATGCAACGCAGGTTTCTGGAATTTTAGATGATTGTTTGACAAGTTGTGCGAAATTTAGTGACGATTTAGTGTTTATAAATAATTTAAAAATTACAAAAGAAGAGAAAGACAAGCGTGTGCGGAAACCTGTTAAAGACTTTACAACAACTGTACAAAATTTGACAGATGTTATTAAATTTTTCAACACTTATATCAAAGAAGATGGTGATTTTGAAAAAAAATTGATTGATTTCAGATATGTCGAAGATGGTAGAGAAGGTGAAAATATTTTAAGAGTTGTTGTGTGTTGTCGGTTTTTACACATTAGTGACAGAATCGATTTTGTTAGAGCAATTAATGGAATTGCAAATAAAGAAACGAAGAAATCGATTGCGTTCTTCAAATATGATGACGAAGATAACGCAATCGATTGCGTGTCATTTGAAGAAACACTACATATAAACAATATTAGAGACGATTCGCGTGCTCAAATAGAACAACTTTTGAAGGAATTAGCAAAACTTACTGTTACTGATACCGATCTTGATGCGGTTAGTGATGTATTTTTGGGTAAAACCTTGTTAGACGATGACAATACTGTGACAAGCGATTTATCAAGACCTTCAACATCGTCTTCATCTGATTCATCAAGACCTTCAACACCGTCTTCATCTGATTCATCAACACCTTCAACATCGTTTTCATCTGATTCATCAATTTATTCAACGTCTTCAACTGATTCATCCAGACCTTCAACATCCTCGGGTCGGGTATCTCCAACATCCTCGGGTCGGGTATCTCCAACATCCTCGGGTCGGGTATCTCCAGTGAATTCTAGTAACGATTATGGTAAAAAATTTGAGCCAATAACAAAAATCAAACCTGTAAACACGTCTAGGACCAGCAAAGTTCTACCATTTAGTTTTAGTAAAGGAGGCAAAAAGAAAACGCGAAAACAGAAAAGAAAGAGAGCTACTCGTCGTCGAGCTCGTCGATAACGACATCTTTTTTAACATTGCGGTCTAAATATCGATACATTCGTTTAATATCTAATTTATTGATTTCATATGTCTCAAACAACTTTTCGAGTGTATTTAATACATTTACGTCATTAATAACATCATGTTGTTTGTCTGCATAAAATATCCGCATTTCGTGGAAGAAAGAAATTAGGTCTTTCTTGTCCATGTCCATTTTTTGACACAGTTCGTAAATAAACTCTATGTTGTTATACTCGGTCGAGTATTTGGTCAAAACCTTCGTAAAGCGGATATCTTGAGGAGTTCCTTGATTTGTGTTTTTGCACAGGTGGTACAATCGGTTGTTATTAAACGTTTTCATCAAACTGCTCATTTCGTTAAAGTGCCAAATCTGATTTTGAAAAGTGATTCGGTCGATGTAGTCGGAGTAACAAATGTTGTCCAAAAATCGCAGATAAAACGGCAGTGATTCCTGCGGATCAGCCGATATGTGATCGATGATATTTTCGTGCCACAAGAGAGCTACAGTGGTGCGGTCAGTTTCGTTCATTAAAACGTTGTGATCGTCCATCTTGTAAGGGCGCGCTATAAGAGACTTGGTGATTTTGTTCGTGTCTTCGTTGAATGTTTTCACGTTTAAAATATTTTGTAAAATGGACGGATCGATTAACTCAGGTTTGCTGTCGTACAACTTTTGAATGAAGCCAAGTTTTCGCAGATCTCCAATCGCATATTTTTCGATAACATCAACTTTAGTTTCGTCGATTTTTGGAAACATCGATCTGATCAGAGTTTTCATCTGTGGTGGAGTGGGCGTTTTGATCTCAAACACGTTGCAGACTTTCATGAGTTCTTTGATTTTCTTGTCGACATTGTAGTTTCCGATACAGATGATCGGATTAAGTGTCATGTTTTCAAGTTTTTGTTTCTTGGTCTTTTTCTGCCGAATGAGCTTGATGAGAGCAGTGAGCCCACCCTTGTCTCCGCTGTTCATTCCGTCAATTTCATCCATCACAATGACGATTTTCTTTACACGCTTGTGCATCATGTCAAGGACATTGCATGACGAAATGTTGTTGCTTGCAATGTTGTCAATGAGAGCCTTGTTTCGCACATCGCCGGCGTCGTAATGGATCACATCGTAATTCAGTTTTTTTAAAATATTAGTAACAAATGTTGTTTTGCCAACGCCGGACGAACCATAGATGTAAAATCCCTTCTTGAAATTCGTGTTTTTGTGGTTTTTGTCAAAATTGCCGAGTATTTCGCAGATTTCATTTTCGATATGTTCTCGGTTAAAAAATTGATTCATCATTATTGTAATTAGAGATATTGGCTTTAATTATAATAAAAATGTATTGTTTTTGTCTCTATCTGAACGCGTCTTAACGACCGAACCGACTGAAATCCGTAGTGATTGGGATGAAATTTGCACCCTTGGATTGTAATGCTCCGTTGTAAGAATATGCATCTTTTGGCGACGCATTGGGCAAAGTAGAGACACCAGTATTGTTGCTACCCGGTCTGTATTCTGATGAGCCTCGCGAATTTGATTGATAACCGGCGGCATTGTCACTTGTGCTTGTATTAGTAGGACCACGGTACGATTGGTTGTATCCGACACGATCGAGACCGAGTCTATCAGCAGTTGATCCGAGCAAATTCCCGGCTGCATCAAATGTCTTGCCTACGATGTTTCCTGCCGTGTCGAATGTCTTTCCTACAACGTTTCCGGCCGTATCGAGGGTCTTTCCTACGACGTTTCCTGCAACATCAACTGTTTTGTTTACAACGTTTCCAGCGGTGCCTACTGTGGAGTTCACAATATTTCCCGCAGTACCAACAGTATTGGCTACCAAACTTCCTGTAGCACCTACGAGTGTCTTGTTGTCGAATGCGAGCGATTGCTGATTCGAAGACTGAGTTCCCGAACCACCGTTTCCGCCGCAGTTTGTACAAACGCCTTGGCATCCAGGACATGCAGGACATACAGGTGGCACAATCTGGGTTTTCAACAAATAGTCATTCGAGTTCATTAGTTCACTTGACCCAATTGCATTTGCATTAAAGTAAATATACCACCGTGCGAATGCGTCCAATAAGTTTGTGTTACCACTTAAATCTGACGGGAGGTCGTCTGTTTCGTCTGCATAGTTGGAAGCTGATCCGGTGTAGACATTGCCCTTTAAGAATCGGCGATATTTGACAACCTTGAGAGAACCATCCGAGTCGAGAGCGTTAGCGAATACGATGATAACTGTGTTGTCGTCGTTGGGCCAATACATGATAGTGTGGTTTCCGAGCACATCTTGGATAAAGTATGGGTAGTTGGCAGTTTGTACAAATACTTTCTTTGATGCGTCGGTCGACGTGGACGTAGAACTGGTTAAAGAAGCATCGGGTGTTAAAACGTCTAAATGTCTTGCGTCTCTGTAGTAGACATCTACCTGTTTGTTTGCTCCGGCCTTTGATTGGATCAATAAATTACCATTTGCAACGTCGTATTTGACATTGTTCACGAGCTGGTAGACACCCTTGGTAGTGTCGTAATACGTCTCGATCACGTTTTTGTCGTCGTTTCCGTCACCCGAATAAGTATAACTTGACTGCAGATAAATGGTTCGCTTATTGTCCAACTCGGCATTGTTCACAGTATATTTACTCGACAAAGTCAACGAACTGTCTTTGTAGTAGGCCATTGCAGCGGGCTGGTATGAGCCAGAGTACGTAACACTTGTGTTGCCTACGGTGGTGTTACCAGCGGTTGTTGCATTTGATAAATTCATGACATACAAGAATGTTTTGGTTCCCCATGCAACGTAGCATATTTGGTTGTAGGTGAATTGTTTGGACCACTGCGTATCGACTGGGACGACTGTCGATTTTTTACTTTCTTCAGTTATTTGAGATAACGTTTTATTATCAGTTCCTTTGTTGTAACTTACGATATTTGATTCAACTCGCGGAACAATATCGATTTGGGTAACCGATTGTCCAGTGTTGTCGTCTTCGCTGGTGTACTCTGTTCCGTAAACGGCGACAACGTTTCCATTCTTCGGGTCGTAGAAAATGTCGTCGTATATTTTTGTGATGTTACGGATATTGTTGTATGCAAATACTTTCTTGTCAGTGAAGCTGTCTGCGCTATATAAAAAACTATTAAACCCCTCCGAAACAAGGCCTAAATTTTTTACGGCAGTCGCAATCACTAATACTATCAAAAGTATGATAAATAATATTAACGGACTAAGTTTTATTTGGTTGAACATCATAAAAATTTATATATATATCTCAAAGAAAAATGTCAAAAGTACTGAAACCTTTTCATAATCCGGACTTTTTGTTTGAAATCGGGATTGATGAAGCGGGTCGAGGCCCATTATTTGGAAGAGTTTACGTTGCCGCTGTAATTTTACCTAAAGATAATGAATCGTTTCGCCACGATTTAATGAGAGATAGCAAACTGATTAAATCGCGTAAAAAAATGGTGGAACTCGCAAATTACATAAAATCAAATGCTATCGCGTGGCATATTTTCTATGCAGAGGCCGCTGAAATCGACTCGATGGGCATTTTGAATTGCGTGATTCGTGGGATGCATCACTGCACGAGTGAAATTATTAAAAAAATGAATTTAGACTTGTCGACCATCCTTTTGCTCGTCGACGGAAATTATTTTAGACCCTATACACGTTTCAATGAAGAGACCGAGACACTCACAACTGTTGCACATGAGACTGTGGAAAAAGGCGACGGAACTTATTCGTCCATTGCCGCCGCATCCATTCTCGCGAAAAACGAGAGAGACACTTATATCGACGTGTTGTGCGAAAATAACCCGGATTTGAAAGAGAAATATTCGTTGCACACCAACATGGGATATGGGACCAAGGCACATTTCGAAGGGATTCGGAATCATGGAATCACCGAGTGGCACCGGAAATCGTTCAAGGGGGTCCAATAATTTTTTGTATAATTTGTTATAGAAAAAGTCCCTCCAATTCGTTTTTAACAATCATATTCAAACACAGTTTAGGCATTTTTCGTTTGATTAACTTGGACAATTAGTGTTCATATCATTTTATTATGTAGCATTAAAATATATAAAAATGGCTTGTAGTCGTTATAACAATGATCAAAATAGAATAGAAAAACGAAATTCGATTAGTACATTTGCAGGGAGGTACACTTTAGATACTCCAGGACCTGGCGCCAATATGCCGTTCAATGCTGATCCCCATCTTCGCATAAGTCATTGGGGTGCGAATTTTCGTGACAATATGATGGACATAAACAGCGATTTACGTGGATTGACACGCCCTTTGAATCGTGATTTGCCCGAGATGAATTGTTATAAAAAGCACTCTGTCAGTTCTTCGGCCAACTCATATGAAGAGACTGATTATGTAACCGACGATTCGCGCGCTACCCACCCTGCATGGACTTATCGAGACATTGAAATGAACCGATGGGAAACCCCGATGCTTAATCCTCTCGACAAACTTGAAAAACCTTTTTACAATAATTTGAATACCCGAATCTTGGAAAAGGATTATTTCAAACCCGTTTCGGCGAAATTGCAACTTGCTCCCAACTTTCCAAACCTCAAATAAAGTAAAGGGAACCAAGTAAAGGGAACCAAGTAAAGGGAACCAAGTTTCCCTTTAAATCCCTCCTTTTATAAAAAATCGTAGTATGGGATCATAAGGTGTAAACTTTCAAGTTCCCTTTTTTTATATTTACTTTCCAGTTGTTATAAAAAATCGTAGTATGGGATCATAAGGTGTAAACTTTCAAGTTCCCTTTTTTTATATTTACTTTCCAGTTGTTATAAAAAATCGTAGTATGGGATCATAAGGCATAGGCCTTAAAGGCTGAATACGACGAGTTCCCTTAAAAAGAAAAAAGTACGAGTAATATATATTATGGAACTCGCAATACCTTTAGTAGCATTAGGAAGTTTATATATCGTATCGAATCAAAAGAAAGATCCAAAACCGGCGAACGAAGGTTTTAGAAGTCTTCCCAATACAGACGTGCCTGACAAAAATTATCCCGAACTGGTGCCGACATCTGTATCCGAAGTTGATGCGACTTCCAAGTTGTCCACCGTAAATAAATACGACGGCACGTCCGCGTACACGGACAAATACTTTAATCAATACTCGAAGAATAGTTTGGTAAGTAAAAATATAAGTGCCGACAAAAACCAGTACAAATCTCTCACTGGTGACAATGTCGACTCTGCATACTTTGAGCACAACAATATGATGCCATACTTCGGAGGAAAAATACGGTCAAAAATTGACCCAAATTCAAACGAAGCTATTATGGACAATTATTTAGGCAGTGGTTCACAGGCAATCGCCAAATCTGAACAGGCACCCTTGTTTTCGCCCAATGCAAATTACCAAATGGCGCATGGTGCTCCCAATATGAACGACTTTTATCAATCCCGCGTCAATCCAAGTATGCGCATGGCGAATGTCAAACCCTTTGAAGAGATTAAAGTCGGCCCTGGACTCGGTCTCGGATACGGCACCGAAGGTGCGGGCGGCTACAACTCGGGCACCATGATGCGTGAGTCTTGGCTCCCCAAGGGTGTAGATGACTTACGTACGGCGAACAAACAAAAGGCGTCAGAGGTGATGCAACTTGGTCACGAAGGTCCTGCTAAAAGTCGTATAACGAATGTAGGCATCCTTGGCGCTTTCCAGAAAAACCGGCCTGAAACCGCTTTTGAGTGGGGACATGATCGATTGTTTACCACCACTGGTGCAGCAAAAGGCGAGACACTGCATTCAATCCCTGTTGAGAGACATGTTGTTCGCCCTGAAACCACTGTTGACTATAATGGTGTTGCGCAAAGTTTGCACGCTCAGCAAGCGATACCTGGCGAAGTTCTCCCGAGTCACCGTGTCGAAAATGGACCTACTCAATTAGGCGTCGCAAATGCCGTGGGTCGTGGGTTTGGCAATGATGGTGATTATGGCATGAAATCAAAACAAGTGTATGCGAATAACCGCAGTTCAAATGTGCAAGACGACTACTTCGGTGCTATCGGAAGCAGTATTGGAGCGGTTGTTGCGCCTCTCCTCGAAATTATGCGGCCATCGCGTAAAGAAAATACTACTGGCAATTTGCGTGTTTATGGAGACGCAAAAACCGCCGTAAGCCAATCATACTTGTATAATCCAAATGATGCGCCTGCACACACTATGCGAGAAACCACCGAAAACTCGATAAACCATTGGAACGTGAATCGTGGTCAATCAAACAATGCCTACTTGTCAACCGAACATCAACCCGTTACACAACAGCGAGACACTACCCATGCACCACATACAGGTGGCGCGGGGTTTAGAACTCCATCTGCGCGAAATTATGATTCGGAACTCAGTTACCAACCTACATCTTTGAAGGCTGACACTATAAAGGGGCGATTCGGCAACTCAAACACCAATTTGTTCAATAACTCCGTGAATTATCAGGGCAAACCTAAAGACATGGACATGGTCAACAATCGAGATGCTGTCCCGAGATTACCTTACTCGACTCACGGTGTAGCAACTATTGGCGAATACCAACAGCGCGGACAGACAAATAATACCAACATAAATATGGAACGCAATACTCCAGATTTATACAACGTTTTACAACAGAACCCGTATGCGATTAAGCGAACTTACAAATAAAAAAAAATTACTTTTCTACAATATTGCAGTGCTTACAATATTGTATACTCATCATGTCACTCTCGACGCCGGTTTCTACCCTGTCCCATACGAACTCGTGCACACATAGTTCCTCTTTGATTTTTTTGTACGCAATGTCATGAACCACTGATATCATTTCGTCTAAAAACGCGTCGTTAAATATTCGGTAAAACTCGTCATATACAGCAGACGAAGTGTCGTCTGTCGTGTTTTTCTTTATTTCTGCTATTTTGTCCTTGAACTTGTACAAGTCTAATAAAAAGGTCTCTGAAACCTCCTTGATTTTTCGAAGAGACTCTGGTTTGTTCATTTTTTTTATGATTCACATGTAATGGTGTTGTAAAAACGCCAATAAACCAATTGTGGTGTCAATAAGAAGGATTTTCCACGCATCACTTCTTTTCATGAATGCCATGTAAGCAAAGAGTCCATACAGGGTTGCATGAAGTGGTCGCAAATGGTTCCACCAAATCGGTTTACCACCGGTCTCTATACCCGTTGTGCGAGATCCTGTAAAATATATGTATAGAAAGCCAAGCGAAACCAGGAGCGCGGCAAAACCCATATAGGGCAAGTATTCAATATGCGTTTTGGCAATAAACGTAAATAAAAGTCTTGTGCCAATACAGCCAAATAAAAATATTAGAGGGTTGTTCATTTAAAATATATATATATATATATTTTTTTACATATATATATATATGTAAAAATATAAAAAAAATGGTATTTACACATGTTTGCTCTGCATAAGACGTGATACGAAATTTTGTGGACTCCGCTCTTCAGACATATAGATGTTTACAATTTCCGCTGGCGAGTAAAACTTGTCGGGAATATTTTTCAAAATTTCTGCGTCCAAATGTTCGTCAAATAGATGATTGTACATTTCAGCAATTGTTTGTAACGATGCGTATGATAACTCGAGGGAAATATCGATTCTACCAGGTCGTTTGATTGCAGCGTCCAATTTCTCAAAATGGTTTGACGATAACACCATGATTCGAGAAGGAGTCTCTCGAATTCCGTCCCACAAATTTAGTAAATCGTCAAGAGTTAGAGGCTCTTCACTTGGCTCGAGTTTGATCAAATCAGTTGCCTTTAATTCAAGTACCTTGTTCTTAATAGGTTCTGGTTGTTCCTTACGAAACTCTCTTGACATTACAATGTCTCCGATGCAATCAATGTCTTCGAAAACAATAATTTTTTTATCAAACCCGATACTGTTTTTTTCATTACACGAATTGTAACGTTGCTCGAAAAATATACTGTCAAGTTGTTTCTTAGTTTTAATCAATTTGAGCGAGATTGTCACAATGTGGCGATCCGTCATATTCGACAAAGCCTTGATAAACGACGTCTTTCCAGTTCCTGGAGGACCGTGGAGACCAATACCCAAAGAGTATGGAATTCCCTTGTCAAAATACCACTTTCGATTGTTTAAAAAAAAGTTGATTTTCACGAGTGTCTCTCTCTTTTTCTCGAAAAATAAATTGTCGAACGTGCGTGTGCTCTCAAATACAGTCTCGCTCCATCTCTCATGTGTGAATTCGTCATAATTTGCTTTTGTTAGTGTGTATATGAACTTCTTCATTTTTCTTGATTGTTCCAAGTTTGACAAGTAAAGTTGTGTGATTTTTTCAACCAGATTTTTCATTGTATCGACGCTGCTTTTGAATGAATACAACTCGATGACAATTGTTAACGTCTTCGATGACATTTTTGAATCTTTCGACTCATTGAGGGTGTCCTCGACGGTATATGTGTATGCGTAGATTTCATGTTCGCTTGATATTAAAAACTTGTCCTTCTGATTTACCATGTAAACCGCGTCGTCCGATTTGTTGTCCATAGTATATTCTTTAAGAGAGTGTATTGTTTCGTTTGTGTTTTTGATGATATGTTCCCACAATGCCTTGAAACGGTCGCTGAATATACACGTCTGCACAACGTTACCCATGTACAAACTATTCGAATTTGAAATTACACCTTGATATTGTAACGAGTTTTTTTTGTAAAAGTTGTGTAATATTAACTCAAAATTTATTATTTTTTTTAAATCAACGTCATCCATATAATAAGTAAATTGTCTCGATAAATAATTTGTAATTGATACCATAATTGTGAAAAAAATCATGCCAAGAATGGAGGAACCATTTTCTTTGGACTTCATTTTGTCCAAGATAAGGACGGATGACAATGACTCGCTCATTTTTATTTTATGATAATCGGTTCAAGTAAAAGAGGTCAAGCACGTATGCCGGATCGCTCAAATCACTTTCCGACAAACCATTGACGACCATTTCGACAGTAGGTCTCTTCATGATGCCGTGGATATAGTCGGCTAGCGGAATGTCGCCGTACTTTCTGTAAATCAAGTAGCGGATGTAGAGACGCCAATGCACGGTTTCCAATGCAAGCTGGTTGATAATAATGAAGCGCAACACTTTGCTATGGTCCACGCCGGATGGGACGTGACGCATCAACTGAATAATTCGATGCGGATTTTCGAACGATGTGATTGTGTGTTGCAGTCGTGGATTTGCACACAAACAAGTGAACAATACATTTATATTTTCGCTGTTAAACATGCCGACGCGTTCAAGTATTTCGAAATTTTGGATAAT
>Ga0315909_10002032_pt1 | contig 26587 bp, 36 predicted proteins | sample LakEriMetagenome_11_FD_203527 | JGI IMG/M metagenome (GOLD analysis project Ga0315909, IMG submission 203527) | Freshwater fungal communities from buoy surface, Lake Erie, Ohio, United States - Buoy 2 MA125 | ecosystem: Environmental > Aquatic > Freshwater > Lake | place: USA: Lake Erie, Ohio...
AGGCCGCCAGCATAAAAAGCCTTTTCTTGAGTTTCTGCATCGTCGGGGCGAATGGCGTTAAGGTGAACCTCTGACAGATTGCAAAGATTATCGCGAAGGGCAATTTCTCCGCAGGGGTTGAGTCCGTACCGTTCCATCCGGTGAGACAGGATCCTGTCATCGGCCGGTTCCCCAGCCTTTAGTGCCAAGGTTTTCAGGTACTCCTTGGCATCATCTTTGCTGCCCGATGCATACAGGTTTAGGAAGAACTTTTTCTTCGCAGCGTCATTCAGCAGGTCGGCATTTGCCCGGGCAACCATCTCGGGAACGTACTGGATGGCGCCCTCGCCAGACCAGTACTGTTTCGTTACAGCATCCTTGATTTCTTGCAGGGATGGTTTGGCGTGATAGCAGCGGGTGTGGTTAGCCATCCGCAGAGCCTCCTTGTCGGGATCGACCGACCAGTTGCCTTCCTCGTCCTGCTTGTACAGACCTTCCTTCGCTGTAGCAGCCTCGTCGTCGTGGGCGCTGAATTGGCGCATGCCGGCACTACGGCGGATGTTGCCAGCCACCACTGCGCTGGCGGCCTCGTCGATGAGCAGACAGGCCTCCACGGCAGTCAGCTTGCGCCCAGCCGCACCCGATAGCACGGTGCAAGCTCGCTCTAGAGTTTCCTGTAGTCGGATGGGGTTGGCGGTGCCGCCAAAACCTTTCAGCGGCTCACCGGCCTGACGTATTTGGCTTAGATCGAGGATGACCATAGCGTCGATGCAGGTGCTCGATTCCTCCTCGCCATCGGCGGGTTGACCCATGGCCAGTTCGATCAAACCTTGGTAGGCAGATGCCCAACCTTGACGCGAATCACCGACCCTGACCAGGATCACTGGGTTTTCATCTTGAATTCCGGCGAGCTTGATCTCGGTTGCCGTTGCGCCGCCCTTCGTACCCTCATTGTGGATAACCACCTCAATCTCAAGCCCACGACGCACGGCAGGCAGGCGATCGATGACATCCTGCTCGAGGACGGCGCCAGTGCCAGTGCCCATCATGGCAAGCTCCATCAGCAGTCCAAACGTTGAGACATCCTCAACGTGCATGGAGCAGCAGTTGTAGTAGCCGGGGAAATTCTCAGGCTTCTTTGCCCATTTTGTTCCAGCTACCCACAGAGCACGCCCGCTCGGGAAGCAGTACTGTGCCAGCCCCATCTCTAGGGCAGTTGCACGTTGTTCTTCTGTAAATTTCCCGATATCGGCAATCGCGGAGACCGTCCTCGTGATGGCCTCTTGAAAGTTTTCGCGGCTGCCATCATCCTTACGCCGGGAATATGAGCGATAGAAAACTGCAGGTGCGGACGGTGCTGTCTGGCGGAATTCGGCCATAATTTTAGAGATGCGAGAATAGGCTGCCGGGCAGCAAGACGAAGAACCAGCTTGATTGAATAATGGACCGCCCGAAAAGGGATTGAATCAACTCAGGGCCGAAAACAGTCTGAATCAGGTCGGTCGTTTTATTCCGTCAGCTCGGGGTTAAAATCGGTCTGGATCAGCGACCCAAGGCCGGGGATGAACGGGGCAGACTCTTGCAGAGTCGATCGCTTTGATGCTTCAAACAGCATTGCAATCGTCTGAAGGGTCTTCATGTCGCCCGCCACACCGAGAAGCTCGCGCTTGACCGCCACCCACTCCCCGATGTGCATCTTGTGCATGCCAAAGAGGAAAGACGCGGCCTCAGCATAGCGGCCTTCAGCTATCATGTGCAGAACGACGTGCGCGGACCGTTCAATCTGAGTGGCTGAGACAGGCTCCCCCATCTCAGCGGCCCTGGCCGCGATAGCGTTTCTTGCCACGCTTGGGTTTGGAGCGCAGGCCGGAACCTTGGGCCGTCTTTTTGCCGATCCGTTCCATCGGCTTGTTGTTGCCGCTGATGGTCTTCCTAGTGCCCATCTATCTCTCCCAAAGTGGTGTGAATTTGAATGCCGGCTTCGGCAACCCGATACTAGCAAAGTCCCGGCAGATTTGTCGATACATCAGCCAAGCCCTGAACATTAAGAAATAATTAAGCAGCAAAGCCCTGACTCGCAATGAGACCAGCGCAACCAAATTAAGGCAGTCCTGCGGATAAAGCGCGACAAGGCCAACCAAGACCCCATAGGTGACTGCCTGCGAATAAATTCCAGACTCAGAGCCCATGGTCGAATGAGTAAGTAGCCAGTTCGTTGAATCCACCAATCAGCTCGGTCGATTCGTCCTCGATCCTGTATATAGCCGGGTAGGTGTCCCATTCCGGGGATTTTTCGTACTTGGCCTGATAGGACACGTCATAATACTCAAATAAGGCCTTCGCCTTTGCACACCAGGGACAATTCTCGGTGGTATGCATTATGTAGTTAACTTTACTTGTCATTGGTGATTAACTTTGTATTAAGAACTGCCTCAATATGACTCAGTATACCGGGGTTGTTCTTTAGTTGAATTGTTGGAACAGCAATTGAGCGCAACTGTCTGGTGTAGTGCGGCTCACATACGGCGAGTATTGCCATTATTGAGTGCGATGACACACTGTCTGGCTGGCAACTCTGCAGCTCTATCAGCCTCTGCCACAGCCAACGATGAGCTGGTGACTGAAGATTCTCCATCATCGCACGGCAATGATCACGCAGCTCTGGGAAGTGAATATACAGCCGTAGTAGCCTCCGCTCAGCACTATTGCGGGTTTCCTGCGGTGTCGGCTTGTACCACTTCCTCCTGGACTTCTGCGGCTTAATATTTCCGGCCCATTCCTTCGCCATCGTGGCAGCCATCTTATTGTCTGTGGTCAGGCTCTTTGACGCCTTATCGATGTAGTATTGCCTTAGGGCCGGAGACTGAATTGACTCAACAAAAGCGCGAATGACAGTTTCTATCTGCGAGAATCGAGCCGTATCCGACCTGTCAATGTTCATCAGCCAATAATCAAGCTGCCAGTCCAGCCATGTAGGAGCATTTTCTATCAGACCGTAGAAGTCAATTTCTTCATCATTTATACACTGCTCTGGGTCTAGCCCTGGTGGCAAGGTGACGATGGAAATAGTCAGTTCACCACGGCAAGCCATCGGACCAGCCGTTTTCAGGAACTGCTCGGTCGCCTTTACGCCACCGGCGTCTCCGTCGTAGCAAAGGATGAAGCGCTTAGTCCGTCGTGCAAGGCGGTTAACGACCGCTTCGCTTGGTGCTGCCGTCCCCTGCATCGCCACTACATTTCTGACACCGTGCTGCCACAAGGAAATCACGTCGAAGTGACCCTCGACGAAGATCACGGAATCCGATTCACGGATTGCGTCTAATGCCCGGTGTTCATTAAAAACAATTTTGGATTTATCAAAAACCTCGTCGTTCTCGGAGTTCTTGTACTTAGGCTTGATTTCATCCCGGGTGGACCTACCGGTGAAGCCAACGAGTGTCCCTCGATGGTCATGGATCGGGATTGTTATACGGTCCGAGAAGAAACCAGATGGAGAGTAACCAAGGCCGAACTGACGACTTGTTGCCGGTGCTATGTTTCGGTCGTGTAACAGGTCTCGAATCCGCTCCGCTCTCGGATCTCTGAGGTAGTCCCTGAATTCTTCCTGCGTCCTTTCAAGCTTCTCGAATACAGCGCGGCGCCTCTTGGCTTCTGCGGCTGCAACCTCTGGGTCAATATTGTTATGCTCAACGACAAGATTGTGTCTGAACGCAATCCTTTCTACCGCTTCGGAAAACGACAGCCCAAACTTCTGCTGGATGTAGTCGATGGAATCGCTTCCGCCACGGCAGACGAAACAAAAGCACAGACTCTTGTCGTCGTTTACCGTGAGTGATGGATTGGTGTCGCTGTGCCACGGGCACACCGTTACGGCTTCGTGTCCAATCTTCTTATACGGGATCTGCTCGGCTTCGAGTACAGCCGTCATTGGGATCTCGCGGACGGCGATAAGCGTATTCTCGGAAATGCTCATCAGCTTTCCGTCTCGTCAAGGAGGAAGATTGTCAATGCCAAGGCAAGCGGGAAAATGGCCATGGCCCAGAAGGCCATTTCGCCAGCGTGCTCAAAAATCCAACGCGATGGGAGCATGTTCAACATGAAGCGGTCCTAGGGTAGCATGCCGCCATCTCATGTGCCTAGTCTTTATGGTTTTTCAAGTATTGTGTGACGAGGTTCCCGATGTGCCGTATGGAGGCCTTACCTGGCGAGTTCTCGAAGTATGCGGTAATGGAAGCCCGATCCTCCTCGGATAGTCTGGCAATCATCTCCGCAGCCCGTTCTCGGTAGATATTGCCAAAATCAATCTCGTCTGGTTCAAGTGCGTCCGTTGGCATCGCTTGATCCTTTAGCTCCAGAGGCGGACCAGAGCATGCTGAGCGCGTTTCTTGCCAATCTTCCAGGGGAATCTCCAAGGCCTTAGCCACTTCTATGTCACTGAACCCGCGATACAGCATCCTCCTACCTTTTACCCAGTTCTCCCGCATCTTGTGAGACAACCTCATGGCATAAGTTCTATCACGAACCCAGTGCAATAGCTCCCCACGAATGGTAGGAGTGGCAAGGCTGGAGAACTTGTATCCCGACTCCGGATCGTATCGATAGCAAGCCTTACATAAGCCAAGGAAAGCAACGCCTTCAAGTGTCGAGTAATCAATACCAGTAGTCTTTTGTATCCTCCACGCTTCTCGCCTAGCAAGATTTAGGTTCTGTTCGGCCATGCGTTGCTGTTCTGGGCTCAGCTTGAAATCGGGTGATTTTCTGGCCATTTTGTTAAATCTATATAACCATATTAGCCGGCACGTTAGGCAGTTGCACTCCACGACCCCATGTGACTTCCGTCATCATTGGAGCTGTCCTTTGTGACATGTAATTAATTGCCATCCCGACCGAGTCAACGATGTCATCGTTCTTAGATGCAGGGAACAAGGAGAATTCATTGACGAATGAATCCAGCCACGCAGAACTTGCCGGAAGGAAGACATTGCCCGCTTCAACGATTGGCACGATACCCGCCGCTCGGGCAGTCTTGGATCGCTCTGGTTTGAATCCGATCAGTCCTGGAACACGTTTAGACAGGAGCTGGTATGCGGCATAACCAGATGCAGCAAGCTCAATGATTGTGCCGCTCAGGCTGTGTTTGTTGTACATTCGCGAGATCATCGAGATAGTTCCGATGATGTCCAGTCTTTCGCGAACCATGTCAATCACATAATATCTGTTACCAGCCTGCGCCACCACCGTGCCAACGACAAAGTCGCTATTATTTGCATCGGTAAAGGTACAGTCAACGCTTAGCATTATGCGTTGAAATTCTGGCATCACAGTATCGTGTTCGTAGTACTGCCACCAGGATGGGTTGAACATGTTGCCAGCTTCTGGCGCCGGCCGCTGCTGATAAAGAGCAGCAAAGTCTCGAGTGCCAATTGCCTCCCTGATACGCTCATATTCCTCGATATCGTATCTCTGAGGACAAAGGGCGAGGCCAGATTCCTCGCGCCAGTCCGGAGGCACATTGCAATGCTCTGGCAAGATCGGCCTGGAACCCGGATCTTCAGAGAGCGCTGGCAGGTCAAGGATCGTCCAATTTTCACGGCCCTTCTCTGAGACATTCATCTCGGATTCGAGAAGCTTACCGATTAAGTCATTTTCCGACCAACGCGTCTGGATCACCACAATCGAACCGACGCCAGGTTCAAGACGGGTGTACAGCGTAGAGGTGTACCAATCCCAGAGTTTTTCCATTACTCGGGGGCTGTCAGCATCTTCCCTGTTCTTTACCGGGTCATCAATGATCAGACAGTGGCCTGAGCGGCCCGTGATGGCCCCTCCAACGCCTGCCGCCCACAATCCCCCACCGCCCTGCGTTCCCCAGTCGTTAACGGCCTGTTTGTAGGGGTCAAAGGTGCCACCGGCATCACGGTAATAATCTCGTGCAGCTCGGGAGAATCCTTCAGCCAGTTCAGCACTATAGGAACTAATGCCTATGTAGCGATCTGGATGGGCCAGTAGGTAAGCCGCCGGGAACAGCTTGGACGAGAGATAGCTTTTACCTGTTCGTGGCGGAATCTGAATGATTAACCTGCGGCAGTCGCCATCAATGACCCTTTGGAGCTGCTTTGTCAGTTCGGCGTGAACCCTGTAGAACTTATAACCGGGGCATACTTCTTTGATGAACCTATGAAGGATTATCCTTTGGCCATCTTCTCTGACCTTCGTCTTTGCGCGACGTAAGTCACGCACCATCTCCCGGTCAGATGCTGCACGCTGTAGAAATTCCTTCCCAATTTTACTCGCCATGTTCCCCCAGCGTCTCGCCGTGCTCCTCAAATACACGGGCACATCCTTTTAGTATCATGTCCTTGAAGTCTTCCCCTGTCCAATCATTAAATATGGAAGTGACAGGATGTTTCTCATCCCATGCAAAAGTAAGGGAGCCATCCTCCTCTTCGGTCACGAAAAACGGAAACTCTTCCTCGGTCATGTCATTCATCCAAGGGGATGTCATAGGCATCGATGTCGGTGACATCTTCCACCTCAACCTTGTTCATCTCTGATTCTACCATCTCAAGCATTTCGTTAACGCCAAGGGCATTGGCCCAAGACTGACGGGACTGCTCACTGATGTTGGCTGCCGAGCGCAGTAGTCCAGACACCAGCGCCATTGGGACCTCCTCGCCCTCCTCCTCCGCCTGCGCGATACGTTTGCCAAGTACTCTCAGCAAATCCTCGGAAACGCGGGCCATCATTCGAGCTTGGCGCTCGGATGACTCCCGGAATTCAACAATTGCTTCCTTGTGAGTATTGCGTTGCAATTTCTCTGCCTGCCGCCAGACGACGGCCATCTGCTCTTTGTCGTAAGCAGCGGCTCGCTTGTGCCAGTTAAAATTCTCGGACCAGCCTGACAGCGCTGGGATGCTATGGCCGGTCAGTTGCCTAACGTTTTCGAGTGTCCTCTCACCTTGAAGGAGTAGGAATTTCTGAAAGCAGGCATATTGGTCGGCGGATTCATGCTTACCCGCCTCTCGCACCTTATAACCACGGCGAAAGCCATGGATCGGCCCGGGTTCACCCCTGGGCGGCTGTGCTTCGTGCCATTCGGACACAGGAGTCCTGCTTTCTTTTTCGTGCATTATACTTCCGAAGAAAAGGCTGCCTCATAGATAGAGGGCAGGTTCTCACGGAAGATTTCCTTGATTCCGTTGGCGACCAGGCGATGCTCTAGCTGAGTCTCGACTCCACAGCGAACTTCCAAGTAATGAATCCAGCTACGGATCGTGCCGGCCATGTAGAGCCTTGTAGGCGTACCAAGCGGCAGCACCTCGCGGGCACACTCTTTTGCGACACCTGCTCCCAGCAGGCTCAGGTACAGCGATTGTGCAATGTCATAGTGCAGGGCAATCTTCACCTGTAAATCCTTGACCAGCTCAGGATCCAAGTCGTCATGGCTGGCTTGCTTGTTTTTGACATCTTGCCTGCGAAGCATCGGCAGCTCAAGTGGCCTCAGGTCTTCGACAGAGCTATACCTCTGGGAGAACTCTTGGAACGAGAAACTGCGATGCCTCAGAATCTGGGCTGCAATCGCCCTACTAGTGTTGATCTCGACAGCCATACTGGCCATCTCAAACGGAGACCAATGCTTGTGCTTAATCAGGTATCTGATCAGCCTCGCAGACGTGTCAGTATTCGCCTGACCAGCAGGATTCGACACCCGTGCCATATAGACGATGCTTTTTTCGGCGTCCGGGGTGACGGCAACCAGTTTAACGTCGTGCATTTCGGCTGTCCTCGATACCTTTTTGAATTCCAATGACGATGAAGCAGGCGCACAAGACGCCAAATATTATGGTAATCGGAATCCAGAATGGTGCAAGCACCCAGATCCACGGCCATCCAATATGTCCAGTTAGCTTCAGGCCAATGAACATTACGCCCATTAGCCCGAATACGCCAATTCCGTTGGATGTAGGTTGTTGATTGTTGGAAGACATTAGAAAAGCTCCTCGAAGCCTGGCATTGCCACCTTGACTGGCGAGCGGTACCAGGGCGGCAGGTTCATCACATTATACGGCACTTCCGGCTTGGGCCAAGTCTTTGTGTCCATACACTCTTTCAGTATTCGCCTAGCTTCATTGATCTGGTTCGTGCCCTCTGCCATCGTCTCATCGGAGACCTCGAAGATGGCGGTATGCCATGGCTCTGCTCGCTCAATGCCAATGAAGATGAATTTCGCAGGCTTGTTGTAGGCAATGCTTGCAGCCTCTGCATACCAAGCCGCCTGGAAGACGTAATTCATCCCACCATACACCTTCTTTTCGAAGGAGGACTGCTCGACGGAGTCAGTCGTTTTCAGGTCGAGCACCAGCAGATAGTCGCCAACGTCGACCAAGCGGTCAAGGCGGGCTTTACAAGGGATGCCCATTGCATCCCAATAGATCGACAATTCGTTGAATTTACGGTAGTCGGGCTGGTCGGGGTTAAACCATGAGAGCTTGCGCAATGACTCAGTCATCCCAACGACACTGTCCCACGGCCGATCCCTGTCAGAATTCGAGAGGACGGTTTTGCCGACTTGTTCTGCCTTCCAATCCTTGCCCTCCTTGCTGGCCAGGGAAAGGTTGTCGGGCTTCATCACATACCGTTTCTCAAACTCTTCATCGCCTTCCAGCGCCTTGCAGTGGACCGCTGAGCCGATTTCCATGTTAATGGTAGCTGGAAAACGCTTCCTTTTCGCCGCTTCGTAATGGGCTGGGCTGACGAGGATGCTTTTAAGCGAGCTCTGGTTTTCGCCTATCTCGCGCCGGTAGGCGGGATCTGGTTGGTTGTAGGCGACCGAGACCATTGGTAAATTTATCGTTACTCCATTGTACCCGGCGTCTCCTCAAGGTTGGTTATGTAGACGACCCAGAGCGACTCGTTTTTGGGAGCCTTCTTCCATGTAATCTTCAGCTCGGGGATAATTGTCACCCTGTCATCAATCCAGAGAATCCCATGAGCGGCATCCATGAATGCGCCGGCGATATTATCAGAGTCACCACGGCCTTCACCCTTAACCGCTAGCTCAAGCGAAATTGGCCCCTCTAGGGGGCCATGCTTCCATTGGCTCAGTAACTGGCGCCGCATCTCTGCCTGCGCCAGTTTATACGGTTGTGGCATGTAGGCATGCCCGGTCCTGGTAAGACGTGGCCTAGCTTTTGAGAAAAGTGGCTGTTTAATCGTCAGTACGTAGTCAGGCAAACTTGTCACCCGCTACATGTAACCGCAGCAATTCATCACTCGCTGGGGCCGGTTCGATATCGGTCCCGTCCCATCCCTCGCGCTTTTGGGCGATTTTGAGCAGCACAAGGTAGCCGATCAGGTCATCAATTACATCTTCATCATTGGCCACCAAGCCAGCCCCACGCCCAATTCGACTGAGTTTATCATCGATGCGAACTAAGATCTGCTCTACGGCAGAGGCCTTGCTAAAGATTCGACTGGGGTTGATTGCCGAGTCTCCGTAATTCGCATTCTTGCGGAGCAGCAGGTTCTTGATGTCATCGCAAACCATTGCGATCTCTAGTTGGGTTCGAGTCATTTCTTAGGAAGGCGGATAGACCTAGCGTCATGGACGGTAACCGGCCTGTTGCCTGTTACCAGCCTTACGACGCAGCGATCTTGGTAGCTGCTTACAACATAGCCGGTACCAAAGCCAGCGCCAAGATAGACCTGGACTTTTGTCCCCTCTGGGTACCGTGGCATGGGGAACGAGGGCCCAGAGAGGCGCTCAGCTTCCTTGTAGGCACTTGCCTTGTACTTAACGTCGCCGTTCTTCAAGACTCGCATTGTTAAATTTCTATGTAATTAGGAAGACGGCTGACCTGCTCGCGACTCATTTCCATCAACAAGTGATTAGGCATTTTGCCGCCAAGTGATGCCACCCAAGAGATGACCCTTGGGATGTCATTGGTGGTTAGAACCCACAGGTCGAGCTCTTCGTTGTAGCGTACCAACTTTTCCGAGACGAATTCACCAAGGACTTCGTCAACCATCTTCTCTAGGCGGGTTCCTTCGCAGTACTCCTCGTCGAACGGATCCCAGCCACCGACCCTTAGGTCATCGGAGGAGCAGTGTGGAACCAGACTGGCAATGATCTCGGAGTCCTTAGCCGCACCCCGATGGAGGAGCGTCGCAATGACGTACGGACGCACCTGTGAGGTTGTCAGCAGGGGTACGTCATCTACCAGGGCGCCAACGCAGCCTGGAGGCATCTCAATGGGGTTAGACATGGCTCTAAAAGGATTTGGGCTGCCCGAAAAGTCGATGAATCAGCTCGAGACTGAAAACGAAATGAATCAGGTCAGCTAATGACTGGTGGACCGCCCGAAAAGGGCATGAATCAGCTCGAAGCTGAAAACACTTTGAATCAGGTCAATCCACCGGTCAGGATCAGAACGGAACTTCCGTCCCTTCAGCTTGGCGCTTCTCGAGGAAGGTCACTTGGGCGTTCTTCACGTCCAAGTACAGCTTCTCGTTGTAGGTGCGCTGCACGAGCTGGCCGTCGACTTTGATCTTGTCGCCGCGCTGGAGGCGCTCAGCAACAATTTCAGCCGCTTTGCCACGCACTTCGCAGCGATAGAATTGACCTTGACGATCTTCGCCGGGCTTGGCGTAGACGTAGGCCAGATCGGCTACGGAGAAACTGGCGATGCTGTCACCACTGTCAAAAGTTTTGACGGTAACAGGAGATTCGCCAGTGCGGCCGGTAACAGTACCGGCGATGGATGCAAAAGCCATCGTTCCCCAATGAGGGTAGATTACACCCCCAGTATAGCCGGGTCAGTAACATCCCTCAGTTTCTTGAGGGCTGACTCCTTAACCGCTGCATACTGGTTGCTGCCGATTTTGCCCATCTCGTTAATTTCGGCCCATTTCTTGCCGTGGAGAAAGGTCATCCTAATGATCCTGTCCTCTTCCTTTGTCAGGCTTGCTTCCCTAATAGCCTGCTCAACCTCGGGGGAGAAGCTGTCCTCATAGAACTCGGCTCGCGTGTCCTCCCTTTCCGCCAGAAGGTCAATGAAAGATCGCCCGGGTTCAATTTCATAATGCAGGGAAACCGGTGACTGAGCTGCTCTTACCAGCCCGACCATGCGTTCCGGGTTCTCGCGCCATTCTGGACCGCCCTTTGAGGAGCCGTATATCTTGCCATACTTCTGATAGGCGTAGGCGTTGCGGCACATCTCTTCAGACATTTTGAAGGGGCTGGAAGCTTTCATGTTGTAACGACTTACAAATGACCGGATCCAATGGGTCGCATAGGTCGAGAAGGTATAGCCCCGCTCTGGGTCAAACTTCTCGGCTGCTCGGTACAGGCCAAAGATGCCAACTTGAAGAAAATCTGTAGTTTCTACAGAACCCCATTTGTAGGATGATTTTGACCTCATGAAATTATGGACGAATTTAATGACAAGTCGCATGTTGTGCAGCACCAGTTTACTGACCAGTTCCTTGCGCTTTAGCGAGTCCTTATCAAGCGACTGTATCTCTTGCGCGATTTCAAACACCTGCTCCTTGGTCAGCACAGGATTCTTGCCAGCCTGGTCCATCCAGTTGGTCAGGTCGTCTTTAATGTCCTGCATGTTGGCGGGGGTAACAGTGGTACCATAACACGCCAAGGAAGGGCGTGCAATAAAAAGCCCCGTCAAGCGGGGCCTTCATAATCTTTCACTATTTCGCCGCCAAAATAGTCAGCGATCCTTGTAGCAGCCCAGTCGATCATGCTTTCCGGCAGGCCGGACCTATGATTTTCGAGCCTAGGGAACTGCTCCGGGCTCAGTACTCGCTGGCGTCCGGTTTCGCCGCCTTCTTCGCTCGGGCGGCCGGCTGGGACTTTGGGGCCGGTTCGTTTTTGGTGTTTTGCTCGGTCACCCAAGCCTCATCCTTCATCCCCAGCGTCTTGATGCCATTGGCATAGTTGCCATTGATCACCTTTAGCAGTGCTTCAGCAGAATGGGTGCTAAGCCCCTTCGCCAAGGCTGCCTCAAGGAAATCTTGCTCGGTGACTTGCTCGGTGACTTGCGTGGCAACTTGCGCGGTAGCTTGCACAGCGACTTGCGCTGTTTCTGCCATCGCGGAATCGCTGTAGCCGCTCTCCATGGGCATCTTGGCCCACAGCTCTTGTGCCAAGCCGAACGTCATGGCTGCGCACATGCACCCGCCACGACGGTGCGTATCGGTGATGTCGCGAGATGAAATCTTCTCGAACGGGATGGGTGCGTTCCGGTTGTCCATGATCGACTGCGGAACAGGCGCGAGCTGGGTGCCGTCGATGTGGCAGAAGCGCAGCATCAGCGAACCGCCATTGCCCGGAGCAGGCCAAACCTGACCGCCATCTGCGGTAAGCACCATGTCGAGATACCAACCGGGTGCGTGCTGGTGCAGCAGGTTGAACGTCCGCGCCCAGTTGATGTACGAAGCCTTAAAGCTACCAGCACCAATGGTTTCAACCAGGTCTTTGGTTGCTACGCCGGCAAGGTTTGGGATTGATTCGGGCATTTCCGTTCGGGGTCGATCAGCACAGCATAGCCGACAGGTCAACCCCCTTGATTTTTGAGGTCGTCGATCAGCCCCCTGCGTTCTGCTCGGGAGTCTTTGGAGCGCCTTCCGCGCCGTACCCGGGCTGGGTTCTCCTCGCGGTAACGCTCAATCCACAGCTCCAGCATCCACCGGCGATAAAGCCCAATACCACCCAGCAGAGCCCATGCCTTTCCGGTCGTCATGCCGGCATCCACGACCAAGGCTGCCAAGGACTTGCCGATCTCCTCGTAGTGCTCGTCCGCCATTGCTCGGCGGTTTTCGTTGGCTGGTTTCATCCCCGAACCATACCACCAAATAAACCTGGGCGCCACGCGCCCGCACAGTCTTTTTCAGTTCTTTGGTTTTGTTCTAGAGATATATAATCTAGAGTAGCGTCGCATTTTGCAACAAAATTTTTCGGCCTTGTCGTTTTTTGCAGCATTGCTTTGTCGTTTTTTGCAGCATTGCCCGTCGCATTCTGCAACAGAATTTTGTCGCTTTTTGCAACAGGTGCTGCTTTTTGCAACGGATCGCTTGACAGGCTAGATTCGGCGGCTACCATGGGCAGGCTCCCCCAGCCAACATGAAGATCACCATTTCCAAGGACGAGGAGTGGCAAATCGCCTCGTTCGCCAAGGCCCCGCTGGCACTGCTGCTCTGCGACGATCTGCTACCGACCACGAAGCTGCTTTGGATCGTCCTGGCCAACCAAGCCAATTTCCGCCCGATCGACCGAACCGTGCTGGACCGCCGTATCGGCATCCACCGCTCGACGCGCCTTCGGGCAATGGCTGAGCTGCGGGAGGCGGGCCTGATCTCTGGGACGGACAGTCACGTCGTGGTGCATGATCCAATTCCGGTTCTCGCGAGTCTCGAGAAAGAGGACATCCGCTCCAGGGAAATCGCCAAGGTCGAACTGGGTATTGATCCGACTCCAGAGCCTGAGCTCGCGAAGAAGCAGGGCAAGGTCTCGGTTGATTACCTCGAAGCCGCACGGGTCTCATGGAACAGCTATCGTCCTGCCAACTACAGCAAGGTTCGCAGGATGAGCTCTCATATCCTGAAAGCCATTGACTCGCATATTCGGGCGCTTGGCATAAACGCACACGACTACGATAATTTCTTCTCGATCCTGAAGGCCGGTATAGAAAAATCAGACTTTTGGGCTAAAGCTAACAACAATAAAAGTTTGCAAAGCATTGTGGGCACTGGTCAGCCGACTAGTCAGAAGTATGCAAATGTATATTCCTTGTACAACGACGGCCTCGAATATGGCGCCGCCGTGCCAATAGATGAGGAGAAGAGGAGCGATGAATTAGTTTTGCCCTCCAAGCTCCGCAACCTTATTGATACATACGACGAATTACATTACTCGTATTCGAGGATCTGGCGCAGCTCTGGCAATCTAGACTCACTGACGGATCGAATAATTGAGACCGAAGAAAAATTCAGGGAAGCTCATCTTGATCCGGCGAAATTCAGGATGAAGTATCAGTTTGACTCTTGGCCGACGGACGTGCCGGCACCTGAGGTTTCACGAGAGCGTTTCTGGCGGTACGATGATGAGCTCTGAAGCACTGATGGAATTTCCGTTCTACATTCAAAAAGCGATTGACCTCGGTCTGCTTCAGTCGGACGGGGAGCGGATAACTGGCTGTAATGCTCAGGCTGCTGAGCGGGCTATGGATGTAGCTCGTGTTGTTGACAAGCTTCAACCCACTAGCGTTCAGGAGCGCGAGGATACACTTGCCCAAGAGGCGATAGTCCTTAGTCGTGTGCTCTCCTCTCCTTCGGGCCTTGCTCGTGAGCTCTGGTCGCAACTCAGGACCGGGTTTGGCATGGGTCACGGCCAACTGATTCCGCCAACATTGTGGTCCGAGGATTGCCTTCGTACTATTGCTAAGGAGATTGACTTAACCTTCATCGGCGAAAGGACCAATCAGTTAATCTCTAGGGAATCACTTATTTCAAGTTACACCAATTTAAGCAATAGCTCGCGCAGTGTTTCAATCCTTGATTTTACTCAAACGATTAGCGAGCTAGCCGAACCAGACACCATAGACCGTTATGGTGAAGTCACTTCGGAATGGGAGACGGCACTTGACGTTCTAAAGCAGGTCCGGGTTCGTGCCTTGTACTTAGAAACTCTGCACGAGGCCAAGCAGAACATTAAGGCCGACACTAATCTCGAAGAAGCCCTGGAGTACCTGCAGAAGCGGGCTCTCGAGGGCGTCGGCATGATGCGCGGCACAATCGGCAACCAAGGACAGTCAATCAGTCTCGTCGACGCAGTTATCGGCAATGCGGGCCCGAACCGTCAGAACTGGGTTGATCGTATTGCATCAATCACGAAAGAGGATCCTCCGGCTTCCACAGGGATCGATGCGATTGATCTCGATATAGAGGGTGGAGTTTCCCGGCCACAGAATCACAAAGCTTTTGGCGGTCGCTTGATGACTCTCGCCGCAAGAACTGGTGCCGGCAAGACTGCTGTTGGTTGTCAGATTGCAACCTCGCTCGCCGCCAATGGTCTAACGGTCGGCTTCATATCGGCCGAACTTGAACATCGCTATATTGAGGCGCGTATTTTAGCGTCCTTGAGCAGAAAGTTGTTGGCGAGCTCTGGATATCACTGGAAGGCCACTGATAGCAGGTTGGGGTATGTTACCGTCGGAGAGCTTGAAAGTATCTCCACGGCTGACAAGGACGGCTTGCAGAACTTGACAGCTAGCATCGCCTTCAAGCTCGAAGAACTTGGCGGCAAGTTAGTCATCGAAGCGCCATGGGGTGCCACTGTTGACACTGTTGTTAGTTCGATGCGGACAATGAAAGCAAAGGATCCTCAACTTCGCGCTATTGTCCTGGATCACTTCCATGCTCTCTCTCGTCACAAAGATGCGCCACGGAATGATGCATCAATGCTTGAGGAACGTGCATACAAACTGATGACTGCTGCCAAGGAGCTTGATATTGATCTTTTTGTCATGGCTCAGATGAACCAGGTTGGGATCAAGAACGCCAAGCAGGATTCTAGGGACAGCAAGCCCGTACAAGAACCAGAACTTGACCAGATTCGAGGCACTGACGCGCTTAGTCACGTTTCCCATGCCGTGTGGCTAATGCGTAAGCATGAAGCACCAGGGACACAGCTTGCAGTATCGGAACGAAAGCTGGAACTTTGGCACTCTAAGGTACGCGGCAGGCAAGCCTTCTGGGAGGGCGTGTCGCCAAACGAGCAAGTAACCACTGTTCGGGGATTTGTATCGATGTCGCTGATACAGCTAGACTACGAAACATGTAGCCTCCGTAACGACGACACCATGCAGAAATACGAAGTCGTAAAAAGCTCGCGATTTAAGTGATGAAAGGAACCATCTTCGACATCACAGCTCAAATTGGTAAGTGGATCATTGTTGGCATACACGAGCTGGGCGAGCTGCTCATGTATGGTATCGAAGCGATATCGAACTTCTTCGTTTGGGTGGTTGGCAATATATTTGCAACTGTGCTGTCTTGGATCGATGCCGAGAGGGTCGAGCATGCTGAGCATGTTGCTGAACAATATCCGCTCGCCATGGAGTTGGAGATCCTTGGGGCCGTCAGCAGCGTAAAAGAGGACGCCCTAGGAAAGAAGAAATGGACAGAGAAGCATTCAATAGCCTTGAATATCCTCGGAAATCGGTTGTTTAACGAATGCGACTGGGACGAAGATCGCATTCATGACTACATGCGTCGCGTAGTCGAAAGCATCCCGGGCCTTGGTTACGCCGTGGGCTCTCAGGACGACGACGACGACAGCATCTCGATCGAAGGCTGATACACTGGGACTGTGCTGACCTGATTCATCTTGTCTTCAGCCTTGAGCTGATTCAATAGCTTTTCGGGCGGCACCCCCTATAATGAATGTGGTTCGGGGGAACCGCTGGGAGAAGGCCTAGCCTTCTCCCCCAGCATTAATCCAGTCAACAATTCCCTTGTGACGAACAAATAGGCCAACATTCGAACCGTAATCGAACATCGGCCTGACGTAGTAAATGACTTCGCCCGTCTCCGGATGTACGTGTTGAGTTGGTGGTAAAGCAGCCCCGGTAGATAGCACCTTGCATCCATCGAAGAAATAGCCAGGCAGGAACGGGAGAATGGATTGACGCATTGGCCTATTTATTCCCCGTCAGGTTCCAGTACCAACCATCGGAGCTGCTGCTAATCAGCCACCTATTCATCAGGCTAGAGCGGGCGTACCTCTGATTCTTTCCATCCGTGGGACCAGCCTTTGGATACCCACCATTAACAAGATCAAGCTCGCCAAATGGGTCATGTACATGGAAATTTTTGTCGTCATATCCAATTAAGGTGACGTAATGTCCGCCACCTGTAGGATTCTGAATAGAGCCGCGATGGAGGATACCAATCGGTACGGGACACCCTAAATTCAAGATTCGGATTAGCTCACCTTCGGTGCCGCTAGTGCTGAATTGATTCTTGATGCCAAGAGAATCAAGTGCCTTCTTATGTGCGGCCTGGGAAACCGTATCCCCGTAGCGCAACACTAGTTTCAGGTAGTCATCATCGTCCTCAATGAGCGTCGAGTTGAAATACTCAATACACATCGCGATAGCAGACGATTGACAGGAGCGCTCCCCGTGCCCTGTCTTGCTGTCTCGCTGGTAGTAGTAGGGCACCGCCAAGGGAAAGACGGGCTTGGTAACCGCGGGCTTCACTGGAGCGGCATTAGAGGCCCTGTATGCCTTGGCGAACGTTTCTAGTTGCTCTTGGGTCAAGGAAGCTTCCAGCGCGTCCCAGGCCGCGATCTGGTGGGGGTGGGCGCCGTACCATCGGGCGGCGTCCTTTAGGGATATTTTTGTTGCAGTAGTTCGTTCTTGGGCTGGAATTGCTGCAGAATTTTTGCTCATGATGTCAATTAACTTTTCTGCGTATTTGGGGTCAGTTGCGTAACCTTGGGAGACGAGTAACTTTGCCGCATTGTTTCGATTGTCGGCATTATTGACTCCTTTATGAGTTTTGTAATCTTTATACCACCGATCTACCAGATACTGGACGCACTCTTCTGGCGAACTGAAATCTTTGAATTCATCCGAAATCGTAACTTCTTTGCCGTCTACGAATTCTTTGGTCTGCTTGACCGTTCCTTTTCCTTTAATGCCAAAGAAATTATTTTTACCGCTTGTGTGATGGCCCCAACCAGATTCTAGCGCCCATTGTGCAGCTACAAGTTCCGGATATTTGGCACCGACACGGTTAGCAATATTTGCAATATCAAACCAGCTTGTGACGGTCATAACCAGTCAAGACGCCAGCTAGTTTACCTTATTTTATGATTAAAGTCGCGACAGCCTTTGGCTTGAGTTCAAGATGAAAATTATTACCCATTATATGGACCAGTAATGGCACTATTATAGAAAGGCCAGCGACAAGGCCAACCATCCATACTGTCTTATCTTCAAGCCTGCGGATCCTACCAAAGGCTTCGTTTAATGTGGTTTTGTAATCAACCACCGAACCAATTGCTGCGTCAAGCTTTGCTTCAAGCGACCCAAGCTTATGGTAGATATCGGCGTGAGATACTTCGACTGGCTCGGGCACGGACCTTATTGGCACCTAAGATCAGGTTTCCGATTTTGACACCCAGGGTGCCGTTAGCCTCATTTCGCCGCCAAGCAGCCTGCTCTCTCCAGTCTGGAGAGTTTCATCGATGGGCTTTTCCGTATATATTGGCTGCTGGGGCGGATCAAGGCGATCCATCTCTGCGCGAGCCCGTTCTATCTCAGCCTGTAGCTTTGTATTTAGCGTGCGATAGAATCGGGCCTTTGCGGCAAGCCTTTCAACTTCCTCTCGTTGACTTCTGGTGCTGAATCCAATAAGCCAATTCTGGTCGTATGGCCCTAGCTCTTTGACAGTTTCGTTACGATGCCAGCAAGGATTTCGATGACACGGTAATACCTGGCCACCCAGACATCATCCTTGGGGGTCGGAGTCAGGTTGACGATTGCCACGGCGGCGGCATGGATAGCGAAAAGGGTTGCCACAATCTCGGGGAGATGGGCGGCGATATAGGCGAATGCAGCAGTCATCGGATTGGTTTGACTACAATAGTTTGCCAGTTACTTTTTCTTCTTTTTATTGAAGCTAGCAAGAGTCTGAGCCAAGCGAGCGCGTTGACCGGTTACTCCTTTCTTCTTTGCTGCCTCAGCCAGCTTACCTTTTGGAATATTCTTGCCTTCTTTGGCTCCCATGGCTTCACGTAGGGCTCCAGGCTTCTTGATGGCGTCCTGAATCCAATTCTTCTTTTTGGCGGCCATGAACTGAAATCCTTACGAATTAGTCTACCGCTTTGATTTCCTGGTCCCCTTGCCACCGGCCAGTCGACCATTGTCGCCGTGGCCATTGCGGGCACGATTTTTGCTTGGATTCTCTAGCTTGAATTTACCGTCAGCAGTGTGACTCACATCTGGTCCGCCTTTGCCCATGATTCCGCGAGCACGGCGCTCTCGGGCCAGCTCAGCGCGATATTCCTTCCTTTCAGGCGTGGCATTACGCTTTTTGTCGTATGCAAGCTTCTTCTTGTACGACTCAGGGTTACTGGCGTAGAAGTCTGCAGTGCTACGTTTCTTGGCAGCCATCAGCGCTTACCGGAACCTTTGGCAGGGGCCTTGCCACCTTTCTTTACAGGGCGCTTCTTGCCAAGTTGCTTAGCAATAGCGAGTGGCATCGACATGATCGTGAAGCTTTAATGTTAGTGTTCCTTTGTAGCCGCTAGGCTACAGGTCCGATCCGTCCAAGTTCTTCTGTCCAGGGTGATACCCAGGACCGCCCAGGCTGCCATCGCTAACAGGATCAGTAATGCTACGACGTTGAATTGTCGGATGAACAGCCACAATATCTTTGTCAAGATTTGTGCCGTCTTCCAAAATCCTAGGGCCTTCACTGTAAGTAAATTCAACCATTGACATATTCCTTGCAAGCTTCTAAGATTTCAGCCTTCGAGGCATAGGACTTGAATTCTACGTCATTGGCTTCAGCAAACTGAACCAGTTCCGCACGAGTCATAGAATCAAGATCAGGCTCGGCTTCCGGCTCAGCTTCCGGCTTGATATCAGCAGGCTTGGGATCAGCGATAGCGACAGGGCTTTCAGCGATTTTAACGGGTGCAGCTTCCGCGACGCTCCCTTCCACGGCCCAGCCATTTTCGATCAGTTGGCGGGCATCCACGCTGTAATAAACGGGCTTACGAATGCCGTTCTTTACGAAATATGTAGGGCGATTCTTGAGATGCATAATAAAAAGGGGCGACGCCAGCCACCCCTATTATTCCGAGTTTGATTTAAGGTGCTCAGCCGACGTTGTCGACGGCATCCAGGTAGACAGCAACCACGGTGCCAGTGCCGCCCAGGTCGTAGTCAGCGTTGTTGTTGGCATCACACAGGGAGCCACGCAGGTAGGCAATGCCCACGCCGTTGGCGTCCAGGTCAGCAGCGTTGAACACAACAGACTTGCCACCGACGTTAACGGTGATCTTGTTGGTGCCAGCGTTGTCGATACCAGCAGCGCCCAGCACGACGATGCGGATGGTGCCGATGGAGGTCAGGAGGATGGGCATGGCGGCGGCGGTTGCCGTCAGCTTCATCGACTCGTCGAGGTCAAACTTCTCGCGAGGAAATACACCAGTAGAACGTTGAGCCATGATAGTTTCCTAAGGAATGGGTTAACAGAATCCGTCTCGTAGAGTTGTGACGCGATTCCTAATGTATGTTTCCTATTTAATAGATCTAGTAGTTACAATTGATTAAACGCCAAGTGCTGCTATCTGTTCGCCGGTCGATTCGATGGTTGCATTATTCAGTAATCTTTGACCTGGGCCATTCGTAGTATTTGTAATCTGTGTCAGATCGTAGTTCCAAACTTGCGCGACAATTCCTGGTACATCGATTACAGTAATTTCGCTGACCAAGGTGCCAACAGTATTGTCTGTTGGGATACCAAGGGTTACATTGTAAGGCGGTGGAACGGCCAAGGTTCCGGTCTTGGTGCCATTGCCGTATACCGTCCCTAGACGCACGTTCGACTCGATAGGACTGTAGCCCACAAAGTCACCTAGTATCATCGTACTTGTCTCAGCTCTGTTATCTGCTCCTTTAACAAATGTCCAGCTCATTTGAGTGCCACCCGTGTAATTAGGATTTGGCATTAAACATGAAACTATAAATGGGCATTTATTAGGTGAATATAAATTAACAGGGTCATTAGATTGCACTACATTGGCATGATAGAAGCCACCGGTAAAGGCAATAAAGGCAACGCGAGTGTGGTAAACAGCACTGCTTATTGAATTGAATATTGTACCTGCCATGTGATACCATAATACATTATCATTGTCATAGTAGAATGGCGTTTGGTATCTATTTAAATTAGACGTATAAATATTACCATAAAATTTATGCGTACATGCTCCAGTAGTGATCCATGAATGGTTTAAAGTTGATATGGTATTATTGATATTGTTTGGCCCTTGAATATCGCAATCAAAGATTGTAACTGAGTTAACATTATTGGCATCGCAGTAGACGTTGTATCTGACACCGCCCAGCGTGCCAGCGTTCCATGCTTCATTATATCCTTGGGTTAAGTTTTCCGTTGTTGCTGTTATCTGATTAGCATTAACCGTAAAAGTGCCAGCAGTATGTCGTATCCAGAGGTTCCCCCTATCGGCCCTAGCGTAGAGAATGTCTCCAGTCACATTTAAGGTTACACCATTCTGAAGATTGCCAGCGGTAATTATTGCAGGAGAGTTGTGTACTATGCTGCCGCCTGTGTTGTAATAGTTTATTGCAATATTAGAGCAATTAATTTCAACTGAGCCACCAGAGCTTAGTCCGTTAATGTATATAGCCGGGCTGTTCCGGCTCACCCAGGTCGCGTTGGTCAGGCTGTTACCCCCGCCCAATAATGTCGCACAATTTATTTCTGTATAGCCACTGCTTGCATTGATGAGAATTGCGTTGCGGGCCGAATCCCCACCCTGGGAGTGAGCCACACGCGATCCTACTATAACGCCTGTAATATTTAAGTTTGCAGTGCCGGCTTGGGCAATTTCTATTATTTTTGTGGTATTTTCCAACGCGGAAGTGTTGCCTTCGAGACCTAAGTTTCCTGGTAGGTTTAAGGTAAAAGTAGTTCCAATGGGATTGACAATCTTAAGCCAAGGCTTAACTCTGGTTTCGGTCGATATCTGCATAGGCGTCGCATTGCCATACCACGACGTAGAAGTCTGGGTGAATGTTATATCCTGAGAAACCGTATTAGGTACTTCAATACCCGATTCAGATCTGTTAGTACTTGCGCTCCACGTTATACCTTGAATCGTCCAGTTCTGTGTCAGGAACCAAGTAGTTGCAGTTGCTGACTGAAATACAACGGTGTCATTTGGCCCCGGTACGACCCCACCGATCCATGTAGTCGTATCATGAATATTATAAGTTGCGCCTACTGTTGTGTTATTGACCGAAGTAATTGTTGCCATCAGATGCCCTTAGCGGTGATGAATGCCTGCAATGCTTGGGCTACACTATTTTCGAGTGCTTGCTCATCTTCATCAAGTGGGTTACCTCCTCCCAGCATATAGACTACTTCCCTTCCGCCATCCATCTCAGTAAATGTTCCATCCTCTTGCGGTACCACCAGTGGGGGTAGTTGCTGACCGAATAACCGCAGTCTGATCGAATGACCGCCGCCACCCTTTGATAAGTTCAGACTTGCTTCAATCTGCTTATCGCCGCTATCTCGTAAATCGAACATTAGCTATACGATGCCGCAACTCTATTATTCCAACTGTCTGTTGCAGTAAGGGAAATGGTATCTCCGTTTGTCAGTACCTGTACCCTTGTAAGCTGCCACGTTGGCGATGTTTCAGTACTCGTTGTATAGTTTAATCCCATATAGCTATACCCACCCTCGTAAGAGAATCTCCTTACTCCATTTGGTGATGATGACAGTAAAGGCGCCGAGGTGTAAGTAGCAGATAATCGACCAGTCCAGCTTCCCGTTGCATAAGTAACTACAGCATCGCCATCAATCAGTGACTGTATCCGAGTTAATATCCAAGATGCACTTGCTTCAGGCGTTCCAGCTTCAGCACTACCGATATAGCTATACGGGTAGGAGAAGCTATGCCTCCTTATCCTTACAGGACTGAACCCAACGCCTGCCGCGCCAACCGGCCCTGCAACACCCGTAGCGCCCGTTACACCAGTCGCACCGGTAGCGCCACCCGGGTCTCCCTGGGGGCCGGTCGCACCTTGTGGTCCGTATATCTTAGGGCCTAGTTCAACCCATTGACTAGTATTGGTATCAGTGACCCAGGTATAAAGTACGCCAGCTTCTTCGTCGAACCATTCATCACCTTCAAGTGGATTACTGGGAGGTGTCGTCGTGGAAGTGAATGCGGCTGCTCCAGTAGCTCCGACAACTCCAGTAGCTCCAGTAGGACCAGGTGCCGGCAGGATTTGACGTAAGTTAACGGTTGCATTTTTGTTGTGGTTGGCGGCGATCGTTCCTAATTGCGCCCTTACGACGGTTAGAGTTAGACTAGAAAAACTACCCGAACTGGCTGTAACAGTCATCAGTTCGTTGTCGATTAATATTTTGTAACTACTACTGTTAGTCGGTATCAGGGGCCATTCAGCGGTCGCGGCAATCACCAAGCTAGTCACTGACGGGTTAATAGCTGCCGTTAGTTTTGCAGACAGAACACCCCCGCCAGCAGGGCCTACGTTGCCCTGTGTTCCCGCCACACCAGTTGCACCCGTTGGGCCTGCGGCACCAGCCGGTCCCGCCGTACCCGCTGGACCAGTTGCCCCCGGGGGTCCCTGCAATGGCCCACCATCAGCCCAACTCGTACCATTCCAGATATAGATAGCAAATCCTTCGTCTTCGACCGTATAAGCGTCGCCGACGGTTGCTCCAGCGGGGAGTGCGCTGACCGTGCTGACAGATCCTTGGAATACAATATTAGGACCAGGGGGACCCTGGCTACCGTCCAGTCCATCGTTACCGGCAACGCCCGTCGCACCTATGCCGCCGACTGGACCCGTCGCACCTGTAGCACCAATATCCCCGATGCCCTGCGGACCGGTTGCACCATCAAAACCCTGCACGCCCTGAGGGCCAGTTGCCCCCTGCGCCCCCTGGGCAGCAATTGTCACCCAAGCATCATTAGTTCCCGGCGTCTCATTTAGTGTAGCTCTTGTCGATAGCCAGACACTGCCACCGTAGCTTACGCTTTGCGAAATGAGATATGAAGTTGCACTATTATAGACGCCTTGGTAATCGAGGTCGAAGGCCGCGCCCTGCGGACCAGTCGCACCAATATCACCGGAATCTCCCTGCGGCCCGGTGGCACCGACTGACCCTTCAGGACCTCCCAGACCAGCGATTTGAAGCAAGCCGTTCTCTACGACATATACAATATTTGTGTCTTTGGCAAAACAAAGCTCACCTTCCTCCAGGTCTCCAATGCTCGCAAGCAAATTGGCATATGAGCCACGAACGATTTTCAGCTTTACGCGAGAACTAGGAGTCGGCATCAGGTATCGCTAAGCATTCCTAGTATTCCCGCCCTATGGGGCGTCAAAATTGCCAGCATCCAGATTCAGTGTTTGGATTGCAGTAAGCAGATCAACCCATTCGCCACCTGATGTCCCTATGATTCTGACATAGAATTTACCATCATCGGGGGGTTCTGGCATACTCCCCCCACCACCGCCACCTGCTTTGAATACTTTTTGAACATTTTTAGCAACCCAGTCAGTTCCATCATATGTTAAAACATTACCAATTTTAGCATCACTAACATATACGTCTTTTAGGTCATCTAGCTTTGCTTCGGTTGCGAGAATATCGATTCCATCTTTGCCGTCCCTGCCATCTCGTCCATCCTTGCCGTCCGAACCCTTGGCGCCATCCTTGCCAGGCCGACCAGGGCCAACCAAGAGCATCCTATCTTCTATTGATTGTCTGAGGTCTTCAAATCTGAAATCCAGATCTTGGACGGTTGGAATCGCTAGTTCTGGTTTTGCTGGCGGTGGCTCTATCTCTGTTTTGTCCGTTTTTAGTTCTGTGGTAATTGCTTTAATTATTGCGCCATCTTCCAAGATAGTAAATCTTGGCAGCAATCGCCTGATCTGACCGATTACCACATCAAGTGGATCTTCGTCGTAATCAACGATCCATATATTCCAAGTCGCCTCAAACTCTTCGACTGTTGGATATTTCTTTATGTAAATATAAACACCATTTCCCGCTTCCAGCGGTGGCCGGCGATCAATGATACGAACTGTTGCCAAGGTTCCAAGAATCGGATCCCTGGTTAACAGTGCATAAATATCGGAAGCCGATAAAATCACGCAGACATACCCGTCTGGCTAGTTTTCCTAGAAAGTAAAAATCATGGCGTTATTCATAAACCACCCCATGTGATAACCAGATCCTATAAAGTCTTTCATTTTTTTTTCAAGTTGAACAGCCCTGACAAGTCCATGGCTTTCTAGCTTCTCTTGCCAGAATTTCGGCAGTTGGCAGTTAATGTGGCCAACGCCACCCTGGCCTGGTTGAGCGGCACTCCATATCAACCAACCATTGACCGCAACTGCATTGGCGACACATCTGGCAATTTCATCAGATTTCTCTGTTTCTATGTGCTCTGCAACTTCTATGCACATAACTACCTCTGCCTTGCCATCCAAGTCGAATAAGCTGCGTTGCTCTAGGTACTCTTGGCCAATGACGCGGTCGTCCACGTCAATTCCGGTAGCATTTACGTCTAACTCTCTTAAGGCTCGAACATATGTGCCAGGGCCACATCCCACGTCCAGCACGGATGTGGGTGCCAGCTCTCTAGAAATCCAATCAGCTAACCGACGAGCAAATGGGCCCTCTTCGTGTTCAATTTGATTGAAGCTGATATCATTTAGCTGATACCAGCCGCCACGGTACAGGTCATTCAATTGGCTGAATATCTTGTCGTAACGAGCGCCGCAAGCATCAAGAGACCATTTCGCCCGGGCGATGCCAGCAATAGTGCGACGGTTCAAATCGCCAACTGCATGGATGCCGTCAATCCAGTCCTGTAGAGTATGGCACCGATACCCCATCACGCCCTCGGTGACGGTTTCTGTCATCGCGCCATAGTCCACCGCAACCACGGGCGTACCACACAGCATTGCCTCAACCGCCATGCCACAGAAAGGTTCGGTAAAAACTGTAGGGGCCAGTAAGGCACGGGCATTACGCAGGAAGTCGCTGCGAGCCCGTCCAGAGATTGGGCCTCGGTATTCGATGTTTGGGTGGGCCCACGGTGATGGATCACCCTGGCCATGCAGCACAATAGGCCATGGGCTGTGGTCGGCAATCGCCTTAATGGTATCGATGCCCTTGAGCGGAGTGATGCGGCCCAAGAATGCAAGGTAGTTGCCGTGCTTGTAGTTGGGCTTCCAGTCGTCTAGATCGTAATAATTAGGGACCACCCATTCGTAGTTCTTGCCGTTACGGCCTTCTTTGCCCTGGTGGTAATGCATCCACGCATAAGACTCAAAAATACGGAAGCTATCGGGCATCAGCGTTGGATAGCCAATACCGGTCTCAACATGTTGGTGACCGGGGAATTCAGCCATTAGCTGCTGGTGCGCGTGGCCGAACGGGTGGCAGATGATGTCCTCTGGCTGCAAGCGTTCCCGCATCGCGGGGATCAGGCGCTGCTCAAAGAGCTGGTGGCCTTCACTGCCTACGGTGGCGTCGTTGCCGTGGAAGTCGGTGGCGCTGCGGTTGTACAGCCGGGTGAATTCGTCAAGGCTGAGCATCTCAACGTGCTCGTCCGCGCCACCCTCGCTGCCGGCGTTGCTGTACTCAATGACGGTATAGCCCTGGCGCTGCATCATCTTGGGGAAGCGCAGGGCCTTGCCAGTGAAGGCGCAGTGGCTATAGGCGGCGGTGTGCTGGGTGTGGAAGATGCCGACGAGGTGGAGACGCGGCTTTGTCATGATAC
>Ga0315909_10002033_pt1 | contig 26582 bp, 42 predicted proteins | sample LakEriMetagenome_11_FD_203527 | JGI IMG/M metagenome (GOLD analysis project Ga0315909, IMG submission 203527) | Freshwater fungal communities from buoy surface, Lake Erie, Ohio, United States - Buoy 2 MA125 | ecosystem: Environmental > Aquatic > Freshwater > Lake | place: USA: Lake Erie, Ohio...
GGCAAAATGCTTCAGTTTGGTTTGACTATACAAAATGCCAAAAATTGGATCAAGAAAAATGGCGAGTATTTTTAAAAGGCCGTTAAAAAATGGCATCGTTATGTGGCGATTGATGTTTCGCAGAAAAGGCATGAAATCTTTCATCACGACCTTTGCAACGGAAGAAGAAGCACAGAAATTTGCAACCCTTTATGAGGAAAAATATGTACTTGATCCAGACAATTTCACATTTGACCAATTGAGGCAGCTGCGCATAAATGAATTTTATCGTAAAAATAATTATAGCAAAAAAAAGCCTTGAGGTTCAGTGTGGGGAGTTTCGCTTGAGCTAATCGGGTTTTAAGGGTATACTCTATAAAAACAAAACGCCCGACTTGGAGTTCGGGCGTTTTAGGCGATTTGCTTTTCTAATGAGGTCTAGTCATAAAACAAGCAACAAAATCTGAAATGTTGCTTCGACTATACCTCACTAGAGAATTTTTCGCAATAACAGGAAAATTTTTAATGAGGAATTCCCCATGCATCATTCATTCGATATCCTTTTAGCCGAAAAATATGGCGTTGAAGAAGCTATTTTAATTCACCATTTTCAACACTGGATAAGATTTAATCGGCAAAACGGCTCTAATTTTCGAGACGGAAAGACTTGGACTTATCAGACTCGGAGAGAAATGGCAGCTCATTTTACCTATTGGGGATATGACAAAGTCAAATATCTTTGCGAGAAGCTTGTGTCGCTTGGAGTACTCGAAACCAATAATTTTAATAAAAAGGGGTTTGACAAGACACTGTGGTATGCCTTTGTAAATGAAGAACAAATGATAGGAATTAAAAAAAGTTTCACGAAGGGCAAAAATGCCCTTGGAGAGGGCAAAAGTGCCCTCTCGATGGGCAAAAGTGCCCAACCAATACCAAATACTATACAAGATGCTAAACAAGATAAGTTGTTCTGTGCTCTTTCACCGCTTGTCTCGGCTTCGCCGGCGGTTACAGAGCCTTGGGATAAAATTCAAAAGATTGATAGTAAAGGAAATAAGTTTTTTATTTCTCGACAAGATCTCGTGACAAGGGCTATACTTGCCGGAAAAAATTGGAGTCTAGACGAAATTCAAAAATGTTGGGAGTGTGTTGTTGATTATGAGCATCCTCTTAATGACTGGTTCGCCTATTGCGAAGGCATCATGAAAAACTTCATAGCTAAAAAAAATATACAAAATCTTAGAGAAAAAGGGAAAGAATGGAAGAAAACGAATCACCAGAAAGAGAAAGAGAAAGAAAAGCCGAAAGAGCAGTCAGAGAGTTCCAAAAACGAAACTTCGAAGATAAATACGTTGGGGCAACCATTTCTAAACTCAAAGTTTGTGAACGGGGTGCCTCAATCATTTCAGCGTACATAAAAAAACCTAAACATCTTTTCGTGTACTTAGGAAATGCAGGAGTTGGAAAAACTTATTTTTGTTCTGCTTTAGCAGATTGGGCAATAAGAAATTTTGAATCAGTAAGAATGCACAAAGAAGAAGATGTTTTAAGCAGATCAAGGAACATTATTGCTTCAGGTATGGGAGATTATCTTTCTGATGCATTAAGAACGGTTGACGATGATTTAATCATGCTTGACGATGTAGGATCTTGGATCAATGCCGATAAGTACGGAGATATGTATGATCCTCCAACTGCTACAAAAATGGAGTATAGAAGAGAGTTAATGTTTGCAATAGTGGATTACAGATACAGCAGCAATAAGCCCACTATTTTTACAAGCAATCTAAATAGAGACTCTTTTTTCAAAACATATGGAGATAGAATGCATAGTAGACTTTTTGCAAAAGAAAACACAATATTTGAGAATTTTAATGCACCAGATCTAAGACAACTTGGATACTAAAAAAAATGAGATTTGAGAAAAAAGAACCAGAAATCCGCATTCAACCTTTTAATCCCCATAAGAATCCTTGGCAAAGATGCAGGTGTACTTTCTGCCAAGTACCGTATGATGGGCAAAGCTATACTGATACTGAAGGCAAAACATATCTGGATTGGTCAGGGCAAAGTTTAAGTGGTGGTTACGTTTGGGAGTGCGCAAAATGTAGATATGAGCAGAAAGTTGTTTAAGCATAGATCACGCAATGGCGATAGGTTTATGTGCGAATTAAAGGGGGTTTAAGAATGGAGAAGGACAGTGTTTGACGAAAACGGCAAGTTTGTGATACTTAACAAAGAATGGAAAGACGCGATGAATGCTATGCCCGATGCCATGAAAGCTGATAAAATAGCTTGTATGGCTAGACAGTTTGCGCATGAACAGACTAAATGGTACATAGATGCTTTAATCAAAGCCTTGGAGGAAAAAGATGATAGCGAACTATAACAAAATCCGGTGATATATCATGATACCAGACCCTAACGGCAATCTTGTCATACACCCAAGCATTGTCTCTCGCTTTGATCGCGTAGATAGAAACGTTATGGCCGTAGAAGCTAATCTTGCAGCTATTGCATGGAATGGCAGGCAAGTTGAGGAGATCACTGTTAGCAAGCTCCAAAAGCAGATATTCTTGAACTTATTCCTCTGCGCAGTTATTTTCGGCTTTGCTGTTATATCGTGCATTTTTGACCCGTCTTTGCTACACTTTACGATCTCCGTAGGACTTTGTGGGTGTTTATATACAGGAATGTTAATCAACCAGTTTGCGGTGATTCTTTTTAGGGGGATGGCGTGAAAAATGAATGGATTAAAGTTAAAGATAAACTACCACCCATCGGCGAGTTTGTTGAGGTGATTTACCCTGATGACACTAACATAACACATCTCAAAAGAGATTTTGCAGTATATAGGGAAGACGATACAGGCGGATTTTGGACATCTGAAGGAATGGATGAGAGGGATTGGTCTAAAAAAGGCTACGGGATTAAATATTGGAAACCTATGTCTCCTGATACAAAAGGAAGAAAGCCGTTTATTAAAACGAATAGAAGTGGGATTTTTGTAGTTTATATGAAAAAAGTTGTGTAGGGGAATGGCGTGATCCAATTTTACGTTGATTTTAAAATTCAGTCACCGAATGTCAAAGAGCATTGGTCAAAAGCACATAGGCGTAACAAGAATAATTATCTGCGTCTAATTAGCATTTGGCGTAAGGAAAAGATCGGAACGCTTATAAAAACCCCCTGTACAGTCAAAATCACTAGGATTTATAACCCCAGCAAATGGGAAAGACTCTTTGATTCTGATAATTTTATTGCTGCGTGCAAAGGAATACGTGATGAGCTGTCAAATTTAATCCTTCCAGGTTTAGCAGCTGGTCAAGCTGATAACGAGGATAGGGGAATAGCGTTTGAGTATTACCAAAAAAAAGGCGATGGCACAAGTTTTAGGATAGAGATTGAGGTAAAATGAACCGAGACGAGTTACACCAAAAACACATAAAGACCGTTAAGAAGATGTTACGCCTCTATACGTCCTACCTTGTCCGAGAAATGAATGAAGGCGGTGAAAAAAATCTAACTGAAATAATAGACAATTTTGTCAAAGAAAATATACGAAACGTACCTAACCCAGAATGGAAACCAGATGAACCATATAGACAACAATAAAGCTCAATACCAAATGTACGGCAATAGCGTACACTTGACACCTAACGAAATTCCACAGAATGAAAAAACTCTCCTTAGAACTCTCATTTCCGACATGGCAAAGTCCGGGAAAATAGAGGACGCCATGAGTCTCATATGCGACACGATTGAGGAAATGGAGAAAAGAATCAAAGAGCTGGAAAATAAGTGATTGCGCATAAAATCTAGCGATGCTAAATATCTTTATTTTGGAGATATTACGATGTATATCGCACATAAGGAGCGTTGCAGTTGTGACAGGGGATACAAAGAGTACAAAACTAAAGATGGAAAGTGCGTCTGCGAGATATGCTACTATGACATCAAAATTAAAGATCATCACAAAAACAACTACGAAAAATACAAAAATACAGGCGGATATGAAATTCCTACTACTGCTTATTTTCCCTCTATTAACATCATGTACGTATAACGTTTCGATGGCATGTGTGCAGGGTACTAATTCTGATGTTATTGACGACAACGCTACACCTACGGCTAACGTCCGCGCAGATGTAAGCGCTCCAGTAAAACTGCCGATGTAAAGCTGCTTTACAGGTCATGTAGTTCAAAAGGTAGAATCGAGCTTTAACGCTGCGGGATGTGGGTTCGAATCCCACTATGGCCAAAAAAAAGGGCATCGAAACCTCTTCGATACCCACCCAATACAAAAATGACAAGTAATCTTACCATAGCACGTCAATTTTTTTTGTCAATCATCTCTTGCAGTCTTTTAATTTCAAGTTGTAGTCTCACGATCTCATGACATAAAGTCATGGTCGCTTTAGGAGCGCTAAACTCACCAGTACCATCTTTTTTTATCTTTTCGAGCCTGTGTTGCAGTTCAATAAACGTGTATTCACTTTCCATCTATTTCGTCTCTTTGTTTTGTTTCAAAATCCAGTGCTTGCAATGATTTCCAACTAAGCTGGTTTGGTTTATTTTTGCCCTGTTCCCACATGTGGATAGTGCGGGTGCTGACGCCAACCTTTTCACTAAATCTTTCTTGCGAAAGTCCAGTTCGTTTACGTAAAGCTAAGATTTCTTCTGGTTTCATTTAGCCACCATTCTTTCATAAAAAGCTCGATTTTCATCTTTAATTTCTTTCAAAATATTTTGTGTCTCCTTGCGGTGTTCATCCATCTTTTTATCTAAATGTAAAAAGTCCGAGCGCGCTTGACGTGTGGCCCAAAGAAACAAAGCCATATTGCCGCCAAGTATTGTTAAAACTTGTGTCCAGTCCATTATTTTTTTTCCTTTGTTAAACGGGCTTATCGCCCCTGTTTATTGTGCATCCCCGAAACAGTCACCAAGACCGCAACGCTCGTCATAATCGTAGTCATAATCATCACCTTCCTCCATAAGATCTCGAAGAAACTCTCGGGCTTCTTAGTAATCTAATGATTCGCGTTGCATGATGCGTTGTATTTGAAAATCGTTCGATTCTATGATGTGCATGTTTACCTCCATTTGTCTTGTTTTATGTACATGATTATGAATAAGCTCATAATTTAACGCAATAAAAACATGAAAAAAAAGAAAGAATTGACAATTTATTGCAACGTAAACCGTTGGGTGATATCGTGAAACTTAACACAGAGAGGGTTATGAGCGAGAAAAAAACAAAATCTAATCTAAAACCACCTCCACGGCCGCCACTAGGAAATAAGTACGCGGTTGGAAATAATGGGGGCAGACCAATAGAATATACACGCGAGCGAAGGCTAGAAATTGCTGAGGAGATGATTGAATGGGCTAAAACTCATCCTGATTGTCTTACCGTTCCTCACTTTACTACTAGTAACGGATATAGTACTCATACTTTAGTAGAATGGGCAAGTGAAGACCCTGTGTTTTCCCGAAAATATAAAGAAGCTAAAGAATATATCGGAGTTAATAGATTTAATGCAACTAGAGTTAGTGAAGAAGAATCTCTTCTGACTGGCAAAAAAGCACTGGACAAATCCATCTTTTTAAGACATGTCGGGAACTTTGACTCTGATAAGCGTACGTTTGATCGCGAAGAGAAAGCGTTTGAATCGGGTCTTAGACAAAAAGAAGCTGAAACCACGGCTATGAGCATGCAACAGCTCATGAACCAAAAAGCCGAAACAATCGAGCAAAAGTGATCATAAAAGAGGCATTAAAATCAAAATTATGGCGTCTAAATCATTTATATCGGATCGTAGATAAAGAAGGAAATTCAATTCCTTTCAAGCTCAATCCTGTGCAAGCGCAAGTACTCGCAATTGATCATAAGCGTAAAATTATACTTAAAGCCCGCCAGCTAGGCATGTCAACGTTTGCCGTCCTAGATCTAGTCGATGATGCTATTTTTACGGAGAATTTATCATGCGGTATTGTGAGCTACTCACTTGAGCATGCGCAGCATATCTTTAAAAAGATTATCGGTCATGCGTTGGATACCCTACCAGTTGCGATACGCCCTTATGTCGGTATCACTGCTCGCAGTGCACGAGAGATTTCCTTTAGCAACGGTTCCTCAATACGAGTCGACACGACACTTAGGGGTGGATCATATCAAAACGTTCTTGTCTCAGAATTCGGAAAAACATGCGCGCGGTCACCCCAGAAAGCGGAGGAAATCGTTACGGGAACTTTGCAGGCAGTAGGTGTACAAGGTAAACTTATCATAGAAAGCACTGGAGAAGGTAGCGACGGTTATTTTGTAGACATGGTGCTTAGTGCTGAACTTCACAAAAACCATGATTTAACACCGTTAGACTATTACCTATGTTTTTGTCCGTGGTTCCAAGAAGAACATTACAGGCTTCAAGGAACGGTAGATCTAGACACAAAAATGTCTGATTATTTTAAGAAGCTTGAAAAAGAATACTCAATCAAACTTGATGATCAGCAAAAAAAATGGTATGTCCTACAAGAGAAAGTCTTAGGAGATAAGTTAAAACAAGAATATCCAAGCACAATACAAGAAGCCTTCCTATCAAAATCTGACGCGTATTATTTTGCTGAGGGTATCCAAAAAGCAAATGAAGAAAAACGTTGCTTATATGCAAATATTTATGATTCACTTTCGCCTTTATATGTTGCGATGGATATTGGTTTAAATGACCTGACCGTTATAGTATTTTTTCAGATATGCCATGGTGAAATACGAATCGTTGATTACTACGAGGATAAAAATAAGGATGTGGACTTCTATGCAAAGTTCTTGCTTCAGGATAAACCTTATCTCTATCATACGATTTTCTTGCCTCACGATAGCACTAAGCGAGATCCGCTGGATGTACAGAATTCCTACGAGAGGGATTTCCGTCGTTTATTTTCCGGAACCAATTCGAAATTTTATGTCTTACCACGCCAGGACAAACAACAAAGCATCTCATACGCTAAAGTCAAACTTAGTCGCTGTGTATTTAACTTGGCTAAAGTTAAACCACTCGTTGATCAGCTATGCAAATACAGAAAAAAATGGGTGGAGCAAATCGGTGCGTATATCGAGGATCCCTACCATAATACCGCCTCTCACTACTCAGACGCTTTTATGTACGCAATGCAGGCCGTAGGACATCTTGAAGCAGCTGGTGGCAAAGGCGATGCTCTTGCAAAACATAAAGCTGTCACAGAAGCTCGGTATAAAAGAGTTATCTAGATATGTAAAAGCATATCTGCATATAAAAACACCGTCTTCTTATAAAAACAAATATAATACTTTGACATGTCATCTTAGGAATAAATAATATGAAATTTATTTGAGGTGAGATGTATACTGACTGCGAAATAAGAGGCGAGTTTCAAGAAAACTACCGCTATGCTAGTGATTTCTGGGCACCCTATTTTAAAGATGCTCAAGTTTATACTCTAGCAGCGTCAGGTTATACATGGTCTGATGACGAGCGCAAATCTCTTATCAAAGAGGGCCGTGAACCTCTTGAATTCAATATCATTCGTCGCCCTCTTCAGTTTTTCTCCGGGTATCTACGCGACAACATCAATGAAATCATCTATGGGCCTGTTGAAGGATCCGACCAAAAAACAGCTGATCAATTCACTAAACTTGGCTACTACATTTGGGATAAAGGACAAGGATTTCCTATTTTCTTAGATGCCTGTGATGAGATGTTTAAATCTGGCATGTCCCTTTGCGGTATCCAGATGGACTACTCAAAAGATTTTATTAATGGCGACATATCGTTTTTTAAGCGTACATATAATTCATTTGTGCTTGATCCAACTTTTGAAAATATCTCTCTTAATGATTGCTCTTTTGCCATCACAAGAGATTTAGTCGATAAAAATGTTGCTAAACAGTTGCTACCATTTATTGATCCTAAAGAAATTGATGATTTGCAAATGTCATATCGTGACGACAAATTTATGCAATATCACCCAGAATTTACGACATTCTCGCGTAAGCGCAACCTGTTAGCTTATGACCAATACTATAAGCGCACATCGCGAAAGCGTAAGATGCTAGTTGATCTAAATAACTCACATTACAGAGATATCACGGATCTAGACAAAGATGAACTTGATCGCCTTAAACTAGGTCTATCTAGAATAGAAAGGCTTAAATATTCAGGCGAAGGCATTGATTCCGAAAATCTGCCCAATGTCGAGATCATGAATGTTGATCGTCCATATATTGAATTGCACATACTTCTCAATGGCATACCCTTTTATTGTGGAGAGGACAAAACTGGAATTGTTGAAACCTATCCTTTTGTTCCAGTCTTAGGATACTTTGAGCCTTCAATATGGATGCCATCACAAAGAGTCCAAGGTATTGCTTCTTGTAACTGGTCTATGCAAAGACAATTTAACAAGCGGCACATGAAAATCGTTGACATGATGGATTCTGACATTTCAACCGGTTTCAAATACATGATAGGGTCTGTCGCTGATGTAAACGATTTGCAACAGTCAGGACAAAATAAGCTAATCGGTATCGACCCAGAAAATGCTCCTGCCGGTATGGACTCTGTACAGCAGCTCCAAGGGGGTGGATGTAATCCAGCTTTAATTGAATACCAAAAAGTTTTAGATCAGCTTTCTCTAACTCTCTCAAACGTCAATGAATCCGTCTTAGGTGTTGATGAAAAAGGTAACACACAAGTTTCTGGTCGTTTAGCTGAGGTTAGAATAGCACAAGGTCTACGTGGCAATAGAAAACTGTTTGATAATATTGAGACAGCCCAGCAAATACTTGGCGGACTGATTTTGAAGTGTATGCAAAGTACCTATAGTCCTGGGAAAGTAGCTAGAATCTTAGGTGAAGAGCCAACACAGCAGTTCTATGACAAAGATTTTGAGCAATACGATGCAGTCATCAAAGAGGGTGTACGCAGCAAATCTCAGAAGGATGCTTACTATTACGAGCTTGTACAGCTTAAAAAAGACCAAGTGGTGGATGTTCCGCAATCTGAAATTGTCCGTGCGCTACAAATGTCTGGTTTAAGCGATCTGCAAGAAGCTATCAAGGCTCAAGAACAAAATATGGCACAGCAGCAAGCAAAAATTGATGAGCAAGAACGATTAGCGCTGGAGCTTGCAAATGCCCAGAAAGAGCAAATGCTATCTCTCGCGCAAGAGAGAAGAGCAAGAGTCATTGCAAATGTTTCTCTGGCCTCTGAGAGAGCTTCAGAAGCTGAAGAAAATAGAGCACAAGCAGCCCTTGCAAGAGCTAAGACCATCACCGAAATTGCAGCCCTTCGCGATGATAGAATTATCAAGGTACTGGAGTTTGTGAATATGCTTGAGCAGCAAGAAGCTGGGGATCGTGAAAATATTGACCAGAAAATACATGCTCAATCAGATCAAATTAATACAGAAACGCAGGGCTCTGCTGAGAATATGCAGCTAGAAGCCCAGCAACAAATGGAGCAATTTGCTCGCCAAAATATGCAAACAATGCAAGAAGGAGGCTCTTAGAGTTCAGTAAACTCTAAGGTATTATGATGGTATTTCATATGGCAAGAATGACAAAGAATAGCAAGATTATAGAGTTCATTGTTTTCTCTATTCTCATCAATATGATGAGCATCAAGCTTCTCGGTTTTTTTGCAAATAATACATTCATTTGGAAGTTCGCGGAGAGCATATTTTCTGTAGCTAAACTTACCTCTAATAAAATTGGGGTTTTTATCCCTGACTTTATTTTTACTTCGATTTCCAGATTTGTTGTAGCATTCATTAGAGCAAAAAAACGAATTATCATTAGATTTTCTGAAATTAGTTCCACAAACCTTGCAAGGAATCAAAATAATTTCATATCTCGATTTGTTAGAGCAACTTATTCCGCAAAATCTTCTTTTTTTGGTTTTGTGGTGTCTAAACTCAGTGTTACATACCGCGCAATTTGTCAAAACATGGTGATCTTCACTGTAGCATTTTCTAGAGCAATACATCCAGTTGCCGCGGTTTTTCCGCGTTTTAAGAAAGTTTTTTTTACAATTTTTACAAATTCTATCCATTATCAACCATTATACCATAGGAGTTAATTATGGCATACGATAAATCAAGCGGAAGCGGTGGGAAAAAAGGTCTTCTGCAATCAGGAAAAGGCATGTGCTCATACGGTTCAAACCCAATGTCTGCTGCGTCAAGAGTATCACCTATGTGTGGGCCTGGAATGAATCCACAGCAAAATAAAGCTAACAGGCTTTTGCAAAAAGCGCATGCTGAAAATGATTCTATGCGTGGAAAAGCAGGGATGTAAAGCGGTTTTACATGAAATTTGACGCAGCCAGCGGATTAATTTTGCCCGAAGATGTCATAGATGAGAAAGCTTCATTGAAAAAAGTTATAGATGACGTCGTGGACAAAACTGTTATGCAACACCAGCATTTGGATCAGACATACTTTCTAACATTACACGCCAAGTTTAATGATAAGGGAGAATTCTGCATCAGTCCGCCTTATATCACGTATAAACTGCCTCAGTTCATGACAAATAGCTTTGTATTCTGGGTCTGCAATAGGAAATCAATTTGTGAACTACTTTGGATGGTTCCGGCCAAAAAACCTGGACAAAAGCCAAAGCCGATATTTAATGAAAACGGTGTAGCCTACCTACAAGCAAAAGGCGCAATGCCGTCATGATCGGATAATCTCATGCTAGTTACGTAAAAGGAGGGCATTTATGCCAGACGAGGAAATAGTAACACCTCAAGAAAACGCAGGAACAGAGCTTGCTCAAGAGATGATCCAAGATCAAAAGATCGAGATCGCTAATGAGATAGCTCAAGATGATCTTCCAAAAGAAGACCACGTGCCACTTTCTAAGTTTATTAAAGAGCGAAAGAAACGGCAAGAAGCAGAACAAAGGGCTATGCAGTTCGAGAAGCAGAAGCAACAAGTTGAGGATCATTCACAATATGAGTCCGCAACAAGAGCCGATCTCGGACAAACGCAAAATGTGATTATACGGATTGTGGAAGAACGCCAATGGGCTAGAAACAATCCTGAAAAATACGAGCGTCTGCAAGCTAACTTAGAGGATTTTTTAGAAAAAAAACCCTATTTGGCAGAAGCGTTAAAGCACGCTCCTAATCGCTGGGAAGAAGCTTATGAGTTAATGGACGCGCTCTCAACTAAAGAACGCAAAGTTGCTAAGCCTGTAGAGAAAAGAAGGGATGCACCAAATTCGCCAACTTCTGTACCTAAGGCTAGTGCAATAAATGAAGTTAAAGATTTCATGGCCATGACTGATGCTGAATACCGCGCTTATAGAGAGTCTAAACGTGTACGTCGATAGGAGTACAACGAGGAGACACTAATGTCAGTAACAACCACTAGCGGATACGGTTCAATGTCCGACCGCTGGGCGCATAGAGCTTTGCTTCAGAGAAGCAAGCCTCAAAACGTCCACAACTTATTTGGTAGAGCATTTACTTTACCGCAAAAGAATACCGATACAATGGCGTTCAGAAGACAAGAAAACCTTGATTCTGATCCAGTAGTTTTGCCAGAAGGAGCAGATCCAGCACCTGAGCAAATCCAAAAATTTGACATCAACGTTACCATTCAAGAATTTGGTAAGGTTGTACTTCTTTCCCGTAAAGTTTTGCTTGTCGTTGAAGATGATACTGCTTCTGAAACAGCAGATAACCTCTCTCAATGTATGCATACAATGCTTGACAAGGTAACTAGAGACGTTTGGGCAGCTGCTGTACCTCAAATTTCATGTCTTAATGGTGTGAATGGTAACGCGATTACAGAACTCACACAGACAGACGTCAACAGAGCTATACAGTATCTTGATGATAACAACACTGAAAAGATGACACCGACAATCGAAGGTACATCCAAATTTGGTACAGGACCCGTAGAAGCTGGTTTCTGGGTTACTGCTCACGTAAACTTAAAACCAGACATTCGCTCTCTTGCAGCTTTTGTACCTACTTCACAGTACGGATCACAAGAGCCAGTATTGCAAGCGGAATATGGAGCTACAGACGAAGCAAGATGGGTAACATCTACACTCGTTACTAAAACTGATGCTAACCCACCAGTCTACTATAACACGTTCATCGGCGCTAATGCTTATGGATACGTTGGATTAGATCAAGTGTCTACTGAGATGATCTTGAAGCCACTTGGCTTTAATGACTACCTCAATAGATTCCAGTCTATGGGTTTTACAGCCTGGTTTAATGCCGCCATACTCGATGACTCGCATATGGTTACTCTTTTATCAACTAAAGCAGCAGCTTAAGGAGGCGCGACATGGCAGACTTAAAATTAGGCGAAACCTGTACTGAGGCATTTAAATTTATCTCAGCTGGAACAGCCCATACATTTACTTTCAACTTTCAGCCGGACAAGGTTACTTTTTATAATCTTTCCGATTGGACAGCTACAGCAGCAGGAAAACCTATCTCAGTTTGGTTTAGAGATCAAACGCCTACGGGTGACGCTTACCAGGAACAGGTTGTTGATACGTCAGCAGGTGCATCGTTTAACTTTGTTCTTGAAACTACTAACGGTTTCACTGTTGCAGATACTGAAGGGGGCGTTTCTGATAGACACGCAACTATTAGCGGTATCACAGCTGCTGATCCTGTAGTCATCACACACAGTGCGTATACGTTCCAGACAAACCAGATCGTCACTATTACCGATCTTGGCGATGTTGGCGTTACTGACCGTGGTATGCAACAGCTTAACAACAACAGATATTCTATCGTTGTGCTCTCCCCAACCACATTCTCTCTCAAGGATGTTATCACTGGTGAGCCTATCGATGGTACACTGTTTACACCATATGTTAGCGGTGGAAGAATTGCTCTTGATACAGCTGTTATCAGCTTAAACAACCCGCAAGTAACTCCATACAGCAATCTAAACCCATATAATCCTAATCCATACGCTTATGACCCGATTGAGTATAAACTTACAGCGGGTACGGCAGTTATGGGTTCTGATGGCGATGTATTCTTAATTGAAGTCATCAAATATGGCCAGGTTTATAACCTAGGTGATTTGCTAGTCTAAGTTTGGGAAAACATGGTGTTTGCCCCCTACGCGTTTTGATGGTTGCTGCGCAAGAAACCATCTTTTATATGAAGGATACTATGCCACCGTTAGGACAAGCAGTACATAGAGCAAATATCGTTAATGTAACAAATTCCTATCCATGCAGCGTTGAGCATGATTTAGAGGATGGATTTGATACATTTGATTTTGTGCGCATTACTGACTTAAACGGAATGATGCCCATTCCACGTGGACAAGATCAGATAAACAATTATCGGTATCGCATAATCGTGACAAGCCCATTCACGTTCGATTTGCAAGATGCCACGACCTATGAATATATAGACTCGACAGGTTACACACCGTATGTGTCGGGGGGTTCGGTCAATCGTGTACCGACCAATTTTTATTATAGAGGAGATGAAAATGACCAAGAAGTCACTTGACGAAGTTATAGATAAAGCAGCTGAGAGAGTACCTTTAGAAGATATGCCTTTAAACTCAATAAGAGATTATCGTCTATACAATGAAGAAGTGCGTAGGCTTAATAAGCTTGCTAAACAGAGAGACAAAAGCTTGAAAGAAGGTATATACCAGATTAAGCAATGTCCTGAAGAGCTACATCCTAAGCAAAGAGTTACAGTGCACAATAACCAGCAACCAAACAATCCGGTTCCGGTGCATTTGAGCAATGATCTAATCCATTTTGATAAAAAGTTGCAACCTGGTGTTGAATATGACTTGCCTGAATGTGTCATACACCATATAGCTTCTTTAGGAAACCCACAATGGAAATGGAGAAATAAGGCTGACGGCTCTAAAGAAACATTTTACGATCATAAAACGCCTAGATTTTCCGTTAGAACTGTTTACACAGGTACATAATGACTAGATCAGTGACTCAATGCCTAACTATAATGAGACGAGCCTTAGGACGTAAAAACGTTAACGATCCTGATGCTTCACCGGAAATTCTTTTAAGCTACCTCAACGATGCTATCAGCCTTACCATGTCTGATGATGTAAAGGTTTTTGAAAACTACGGTACACTCTCATTTACGATTGACGACAGCACGATTAATGGTGTTTATACGTTTAATGACGTAGGCGCAGCAGATCAGTTTGTCAATATAGGCATTGAGGCATTTATATCGTTTGAAGATCCTGTCAACCGAAGCACAAGCTGGAATAGTCTACAGATTTATGAGGATCCAGGCGAGTTCTACTCTATATGGGGTATTAACAATAGCCTTATCCTAGTCCGTGGATACCCAACGATGATGCTTTATTACGGCAATGAATTTGTATTTAGGACACTACCTGATCGCGAATATCTAGTGCATATTTATGGGTATAAGCAAATATCAGATTTCCCAGATCAATCAGGCGACCTTCCATTCGATTATTGGCTGCGTTATTTAGCCTATTTAGCTGCATCAAACTATGCAAGGGACTTCAGATATCCTCCTGATCAGCTAGCTTTGATTAAAGACGGATATTCACACGAGCGAAAGTTATTATTAACAAGACGGCATAACCAAGCAAAAACAAATCGCTGCATGCCAAGATTTTAGGAGCACATATGCCATTAGTAAAAGGTAAATCGAAAGCCGACATACGGCAAAATATTGAGACGGAAATGCGATTAGGAAATAAACCAAGGCGTCAAGCTGTGGCAATTGCTCTAAATGTTGCTAAAAAATCAGGTTACAAACCAAAAAAGAAAGGTGCAAAATGAAGTGCTCTAAGATGTCAAAAGACCGTGGCGATAAAAAATACATGGAAAAAGATGAGAAGCATGACCGCAAACGCGACATGGATCAAATGAAATCCATGAAAACGGCTGGTATTGCAACTGCATTTAAAAAAGCACAAAAGCAAATGGGTAAAAAAAATACCCTTGTGAAACCAAAAGCCCAGAAGAAGGTATAAGATGGTCTGGAATGGTACTTGGCCCATAGGAAACATATCTGTAAAAGCTAACAGAACACCTGGTAATCAAAATACTACCTATATTGAGACCAATATGGGCGGAACAGCTAACAACATCGCTTATACTACAGCTACAAAAGATCATTTCTGGAACCAGGGCGCAGATCTATCTGGACACCATAGATTTTTTAAAGCACCTGGATTTACTGTAGGGGGTGTCCCTACTAATCCAGGAGATCCGGGTGATGGTGGATTGGGTACAAGCATAGACGGCATTATGTATCTCAAAACTGCAAGCACATCTGTCGCACGGGTAGAGATGTTTTACCGTAACGGTCAAGGAATTTACCAAGTAGGGCCATCTTACCAAACGGGTACATTTACAATTGCAGGAAATACAATACAAACGATTGTAGCGTTGCCCGCAAATGTGTATGGACATATTTTCATGGTATATGATGCAGATAAAAGTTTATCATGCGAAGGGATAGTCAGTTCAAGTGCTTCACAAACTAGGGGTTTTACCTCAAGGGTAAGGTCTTCTTCATCTGGTTTCGGTTCTTTCGATTACGTCATTGAGTTATTAAATGATGCTGTTGGTGGATTAAATTTAAGATGCAGACAAGGTGATGGAACTTCTGGTGATGTAAATGGTAACTGGACATGGTATCTAACTTATAGAGCGCAATAATGCAAGTTTTTGAGATTACAGGTAATGTTACGGGTATATCTAGGCAGGGGGTTAATTTCCTTCAACCAAAAGATTCATATCAAAATTTATTCAACGGATACATATATAGACAAGTTGTCCAATCACGTCAGGGTTTTAGACGATTTTCTACGTCTAAATTAACAGACGGTTTGCGCGTAATGGGTCTATTTAATAATTACCGTAGAGATGGCACGATACAATCTTTAGCGGTTACACTCGATCATCTTTATGTCTATGATGTGGTTACAGATGCTTATGTGGAAGTGCCTACAGGTGGTTCCCTTGGTGCTGGTCACACGTTTGGTATAGCTGCAAATGACGATTACGTGTCAGGTACAACGTACCCATTTCCTGATGGATCAGATCGTTTTGTATTTACTTCAAAAGGTATGACGCATGTTTACCAGTATGACCCAAATAGCGGCGCATATGGAACTGTAACGGACTATACTAATGCTGCTGATAACCCAACATATGTACAGCCTCCACAAGGACAGATCACAAATTCTAAATATATTATATACTTTGGTGAGAGGCTAAATCTATTTTATCCCATTATAGGTGGCACTCCATATCCACAAGGACATCTTTTTAGTGCCATACGCACTGCATCCGGAAACGGTGATAATTTTGCTTTTTCTGGTAGTGGCCTCATCATTTTAGATACGCAGGAGTATATCAATGGAGCATCAATTCTGGGTAATGTGCTTGCTCTTAACCTATCCCGATCTAATTGGACAGTCGAAAAGACTCGTGACGCTTTTAATCCTTATTATCCGCGAAAAGTTCCTGGTGTTGTAGGTACAGACGCAGACTTTTCTTTTGTCTCTTGGATGGATATTGTTAGATCGCTGGGCAAAACTGGCATTGTGTCTACTGACGGAAGGCAATCACAGAGAGTTGATGATAAAATACCATTTTTCACACGTGACGACATAGATCAAAAGTACTTTAATCTTATTTCAGGTGGATTTGATAGAAGAAACGCCCAGTTTCTCTTTAGCTACCTTAGTGATTTTGAAAATTTTGGTGTAGATAGCCAAGATAGATGCTTAGTTAATAACTATGAAGAACAGTCGTGGTCAGTTTATGACTATCGTTTTACCTGTTTTTGTGAAATCACAAACGGAACAGATATAGTCTGGGACAATGTCAGCGCTGTAGATCACCCAGAATTTCCAGAGTGGGCCGAATGGGATACAACGGAAGACATTTGGGATCGTTTAGGACTTGGCGAGACAACCACAAAAACGATTGCAGGTGATAATTACGGTAACATCTGGGAGATAAACGTAGACTATGACGATTATTTTATAGACATAACCGGCATCACAAATGCGCAACAGGCCGTTGTTACTATATCTACAGGTATCCCTTTTATTGTTGGTGATCAAGTTGCTATATCTGGCGTCTTAGGCATGACTGAAATTAACAATTATGACCCTGAAGAAGATGTTGAGACAACACCATTTTATAATGTCGTAGCTGTTAATGCAGGCCTGAATCAGATCACAATCGACGTTGACTCATCGCTTTTTGGAGCTTATGTTTCCGGTGGGACTATATCTAAGACGATCAATTTTACAGCTGAGACTATCCCCTTTAATCCGTGGCGTTCTGAGGGTCTCAAATGTTACTGTCACTTTGTCGAATTGCTTATAAATACAGATGGCGGTGAAGTGCTATTTTCTGTCGTGGCCGATGAAGACGAAACACCATTTATACAGAATGTCAGATTACAACCGACAAATACACAGGCGAAACGTGAGTGGATTAGTGTTAGCGTTGATCAAGAATCGAATTTCTTTACTTTTATTATGAATCAAAATAGTCCTGGTCAGCAAATACAGATCACATCTATGAGAATACATTGCTCACCAGCAGCACCAACCAGTTACTAGAGGATTTATGGCACGCATAGCAGAAAGATTTAACATAGGTGATAAGAATAACATCACCCTAGAACGTTTGTTACTCCTTTTAGAAGAAATGTACATGGATATAGCCGAAGCGCTTAATAAGAAGCCTGAGGTGTATGTTAGAGATACGGACGGACAAGCAAGCGATACATTTTTGTCTATTGGTGATATAAATATTAACAGTAACACAAATAAGGTTGAGATGCTGGTAGCGCATCCAACGCAAACAACCGTTACGTGGAAGGAGTTGATTTAATGGGATGGGCGGCACCAGTAGCAAGCGCAGCTATAAGCGCAGGTGGTTCGATCTTGGGCGGTATCATGGGAAACCAAGGCAACCAAGAGACCAAATTACAACGGCAAAGACGTAAACTTATTGATGAGCTTCTTGGATCTTTGAAATCAGGTTCCGGAGCATTTTCAGACCTATTTAATGTTGATGAAGAGATGTTTAATAAGGCTTATGTTGAGCCCGCAATGAGTCGTTTCAGTAATCGTATAGCTCCACAGATCCAGCAAGAATTTATTGCTTCTGGCATGCAAAGAGGTACGGGACTTGATGATACATTAACTAGAGCCGGTGTCGATCTACAAAATGATCTAAACGCTCTCTATGGTGATTTTTATCAGCAAGGCCAAGGACGTAAAAATGATCTGCTTAGAGGTATTTTAGGTAGCTCTGACCAAGGTGCAGCTAATCCAATGTCAACAGGACAGGCAGCAGCACAAGGAGCGGCCGGATATTTTGCAAGCCCAGGTTTTGGTAAAGCGGCTGAAGGCATTGGAAACTGGTTTGCAAGCAATCAAAATGATACTATGTCAGGTCGTGTAGGCTATGAGCAAAACCGCAATAACTGGCAGGGAGGATATTAATGAATCGTGCACCGTCCCCCTTTGAGATAGGACAAGCTGTTGGTACAAACATTGCCAAAGGCTTTACTGCGTATCAAGATAAGACCGCTTTGGATGATATTCTTGAGAAGGCTTCACGCACACAGGATCCAAACGTTATCAATGATGTCATGGGTCAAATCCTACAGCGTGTATCACCGGAGAGACAGCAGGTGGCTCTTGGACTTTTGCAGCAAAAGCAGAAGTTTATTCAGGATAATATTGAGAAGCAACAAAAACTAGCAATAGACCAAAGAGAACGCCAGGCTAAAATTAAAATGGGTGTTGACCCAGATTTGCCAACACCTCTAGCTAAAGAAGCTTTTAAGACACAGCAGAAAGATAAGAGAATAGCAAGTGTTTTTGGCGAACAACCGCAAGGAACTAGTCAAGGGCAAGGTACCAATTCCGAAAACCCTTTTGCACAGTTTAGCGATGACAAATTAGTTGCTCTTACAGGTGCGCCAGATAGAGAGATTTCAGAACCAGCTAAAACAGAATTGAGAAGAAGGCAAGAAGCAGCTAAAGCTGCCCAATCTCAGTTTGAGCCCGAAGCTGATAAATTAGAAGCTAAAAGAGTAAATGAATTAGCAACTGAAGTAGAGAAAGAATTCCAATCAGCAACAAATGAAAACATGCGTCTGGAAAGACAGTTACAGCTTGACAAAGAGGGTAATGTTTCAACTCCTGCATTAATAAAAATTATGGATACCTTTGGCGTGCCAATTGGAGTCCTTGGCAATCCAGCCACTGAAGAATTTAGAAAACTTGAAGCCGACTATGTACGTGATGTTAGCAAGGTTTTTCCAGGTGGAAGGATTACAAATTATGAAATTGGAGCTTATTTAAAGACAATTCCAAGCTTGATGAATAGCCCTGAAGGAAGAAAACAGATAATTGCAAACAGAAAGCTTATGAATGAAGCTAAGCGAGTGCGCTATGATGCTTATAAGCAGATCTTGGGGGAGAACAACGGGAAAAAGCCTCAAAACCTTGGCGTTTTGCTCGAAGAGAGAACGGCTCCAAAATTAATGGATATCGAAGATAGATATATAAATAACATCAATGAAGGCGTTGATAAATTTCAGCAACCTATACGCATGTTTGATCCTCAAGGAAATCCTGTAGATATACCCCCAAATAAAATAGAAGCAGCTTTAAAAGCAGGGGCGCGATTTAAATGAACCCAGATGTAGATAATGAGCCTTTTAATTTTTCGCAATATCGTGTTGAAGGCATAGAGCCTGAAACGACGCCATCGCGTCCTACAGATACTAATGAAAGTACACCTTTTGATTTTAGTGCGTACAAAGTAAAAGAGCCACCTACAACTGAAGAAGAAGTAGGAAGACATCTAACTCGTACAGGAGCAAGAGTTAGTGAAGCTATCCTAGGTTTTCCTGGAGATATGGTTAAATTCAGCAAATATATTGCAGAATCTCTACCTAAACCTCCAGAATTTTTACGAAAAGAACCTTCAAAATTAAAAAAGCTTGGTAGACAGGCAATAGAACAGATCCCAGGAAATGAAGAACTTAAAAAAGTTTCGAGTTATCTGACTTCTGGTTTCACTGATCCACAAAGTGCTTATGAAGAAATTGGAGATGAAATAACATCTTTAGCAACAATTCTTTTAGAACCTGCAAAGGCCGTTGAATCATTTCCTAAGTTACTCAGCACTATTGGTAAAGCTTTTGGAAAATCAGCAGCTGTTAAAGGTGTTGGAGAGGGTTCAAAATTACTTGGTGCTACCGAAGGACAGCAAAATGCTGTTGAACTCGGTACTTTATTTTTGACTGGACTTCTTGGTAGAAAAACTGCTGATAAATTTGTAAGCGATCAATATCAGAAAGCTAGAGCTGAAATTCCTAGAGGAACACTACTTGATACAACTGATATGTATTTTGCTTTAGAAGATGTTGAATCTAGATTGTCAAAGGGTATTTCAACTCCTACTAAAGATAAAGTACGTACTTCATTGAGTGAACTTAAAGCTAAAGCAGCTAATGGTTTGATGGAAGCGGATGAGGTTGTACAATCTGTACATGACATTAATGAAATAATGAATTCAAAAAAACTATTTGATGAGTTAAATACTACAGAAAGAAAACTTCTGAAGTCTAGATTTGATTTAGTAAAAAATGAATTGCATCAAGAAGTAGCTAAACTTGGAAAAGCAAATCCAAAATTTTATAAGACTTGGACTGAAGCTAATCAAGCATATGGGGCTATTGCAAATAGCAAAAAAGTAAAAAATTATCTAGAGGGAAAAATAGGTTCGCTGCCAAAACATTTGATTGGATCAGCCGCTTTAGAATTGATGCTAGGTTATCCGCAAGCGGCAGCTGGTACAGCAGTTGGTTATGGATTATTAAAGAGCGGTGAGCTCTTAACAAGGATTGCAAAAAGTCCAAAACTTAGGGAGCATTACATGAAAGCAATTTTTGAAGCAGGTAACGAAAATCTTCCTGGAGTTATAAAGCATTTAAATGCATTAGATAAACAGGCCCCAAAAAATTAAAAATAACCGCTGGGCATATCCTCGGAAGAATAGCGTGTTTCTGCATCATCATCTTTTGTATCGATGAAATAACATATTAATCCAATAAATGGTAATATAAATATTGTGAGTGTAACCATTTTTTACCCCCTATAATCTTTTTTAAGCATGTCTATGATCACCTTGTATAAATGATCGATGCGTATGATTGCGTTCTGGTGATCTTGGTGCAACTTGTCAGTTACGGTTTTTATATTTGCAATCTCGTTGTGCATATCAATTTTAAAATTTCGAAAGAACGTGTACATAAAAGCAATGACGCCCATACCTGTACCGACTATCGTTATGAAAAGTGCTAAGTCCATTATTTTTTGTTCCTCTCTTCGATTGCGCAAAGTCTTCCGTGGAAGTCTTTTGCCTCTGTCATCATAGCGTTTTGAAATGCTTTAGAATCTGCTTGTATAGCTCTCAATAAATCTAAACTTTCTCGTCGATCCAAGTTAGCCTCTGATCTTACCCATAAGAACATCGATATAATCGTTCCTATGTTTGTGAAAATAAATACAGCCATTGAAATTAATGTTGTTTTGTCCATGCAAACCTCCATGTTTTGTTTTGTCATACAGTATACATAAGTACACAATTATTGAAAATACGAACAAAAACTTTAAATTTCAAGTAACATCATTTCTTTTCTCTTTTAGCTCTTTTATTTTGTCTTGAATGGCAATACGGATGAAATCACTTGGTCGTCTATCTGTCATTACACACATAAGTTGCATTTCTTTTTTTAGCTTTTTAGGAAGTATTACTGTAGTACGTGAGTTGGTATCCATATAAACATATCTCCATATTAGCATACCTATATTTTAACATATAATTCGCATTTTAACAAACGAATTTATTTGCATTTTTGATAGGGGATTGCGAATCTAAATTTAGTTAAACAAGAAGGTAATTTATGCCAAAATTTCAGAGTCCAGTAGGATACACAGGCCCAAAAGCTACAACAACAAGTTTAGGACAAGCACGTTTTGCAACAGTTGCTGAAGCCGATGCTGGAGACAGAGACGATCTTATTATATCACCGGCAACTTTAGACGCTGCGGGCGATCTTCTTATTCCCGATGCAACTGATACTGTTAAAGGTAAAATCAGAATTGCTACAGACGCTGAGGCAGTAGCAGGCGTACTTGATACAGTTGCTATGACTCCTTACACAGTAGGTTTGATTGCAATTGCAGGCGCTCCCTTAGCTTCTGAAGTTTTAGCAGGTATAGCCGAATTGGCAACACAAGCTGAAACCAATACCGGTACAGACGACAATAGAATTGTAACTCCTTTAAAACTGACAGGTAGATTTGCATCGCCTCCAGCTATAGGTGGGACAACTCCAGCAGCAGGATCTTTCACAACTCTTGGAGCAACAGGATTAGCAACTCTTAGCGGATCTGCTACCATTACAACTGGCGCAACAGCATTAAATCTTGCTTCTGATGCATCTACAGGCGCAGTAAATATCGGTACTGGGGCCGGAGCTCGTGTATTGACCCTGGGCAACGTAACGGGCGCAACTGGTGTTACAATAAATACTGGTACAGCAGGATTTGCTCTTAATACCACTGGCACAGGTGACGTGGTTGTAACTTCGGCTGATACCGTTTTAATCGACTCGGCGGGAGTTTTAGAACTCAACTCATCAGCTGGTGTGATTGGGATTGGTAACGATGCTGTTTCGCAAAACATTAATATTGGTACGGCTGGAGTAAGAACAGTAACGGTAGGTAGCGCAACTGGTGCTTCTCAAGTTGCTATCGTGGGTGGTACGGCTGGCACATCTTTAGGTGGTAACGCCATTGCCCAAACGGTAACGGTGGGAAACCAGACAGGAGCTTCAGCTGTTGTTATTGATTCAGGAACCGGAGCCATCAATATAGGTACAGCGATTGCCAAGACAATTACGATTGGTAATGCTACAGGAGCGACCTCAGTTGTTTTAAACTCGGGTACTGGCGCAATTAACATTGGTACATCTATAGCAAAAACAATAACTATAGGTAATGCTACTGGTGCGACAGCTCTTGTACTCAACGCTGGCTCTGGTGCTTCTAGCTTTACTTCTGTGAACGGTACATTAACGATGAATACCGGTACAGGTACTATTGCTCTTTCATCTGACGCAACAGCAACCACGGTAAACATATCCACAGGTGCTGGCGTAAAGGCATTGACCCTAGGATCTACAAACACAACATCGTCAACCACTTTACAGTCTGGTTCTGGCGCATTAAACGTAACATCTACAAACGGTGCTCTTACTGTTAACTCAGGTACAGGAGCTCTTGGAATATCTACAGACGCATCAGCGACTACAGTAAATATTGGTACTGGTGCGGCAGTTGTTAAAACTATCTCTATTGGGGGTACAGGAGCTAACGTTATAGCCGTTGCCAACACTCAAACAGGTGGTTCCTACTCATTAGGCGCTGCTATGACGACAGGCACTATAAATATTGGTGGTACTGGCGCTCATACTGGCACGATGACTATTGCAGGTGGTACAGGTGCTCAGGCGATAAATATTGCTGGTTCAACTGGTGGAAAAACAGTCACAATTGCAAACGGTGCTGGAGCTAACGCAGTCACGATCGGGTCAACTAACACGACTTCAGCGACCACAATTCAAGCTGGATCTGGTGCAATTAACCTTACTGGTAATGTCAACTTAACAGCTGTAGCGACTAAAATTAGCTATAATGGCGGAGCTGCTACAGACTTTATCGGTACTGGTACATTGACTGCTGGTACTGTAACCATCGCAAACACAAACATAGCAGCAACAGATAGAATTTTTATCCAAAGAACGGCAGCAAACGCTTCTACAACACTTGGAGAGATTAGCTATACCATAAGTGCAGGTGCTAGCTTTACTGTAACAAGCTTAATTCTGGGTACTCCTGGATCAACACAGACAGGGGATGTATCTAGCTTTGCATACTTTATCGTAGGTCAAACCTAGTATGGTTAAAGATTGGATTTCCGGGGCGATAAAAAACCCCGGATCTTTAAGAAAAAAACTTGGTGTAAAAAAAGGTGAAAATATACCTTCAAGTAAGCTAAAAAAGGCTACGCATTCAAAAAATGCGACAACAAGAAAACAAGCCATCTTGGCCGAAACCTTAAAGGGATTACGATGATTAAGCAAGCCACCATGTTTGAATTTGTTAAAGAAAACAAAAAAGTTAACATCATATTTGACTCTGATACTCCCGCAGGCGTGTTACATGACTGCCTTATGGAAGCTAAAGGATATGTAGTCGAAAGGATGATCCAAGCTCAAAAAGAAGAGCTTGAACTAGGCGAAAAATACAAAAAATTATCCGATCAGGAAGAAGAGAGTTATAATGACAGTAGTTGTTGCTAGGGCATTTTTTGATGAAATAAGATCACTAGGTTTCGGAGGTATCTCTGGAGCCTATGCTCCTGTTGGGTCACCATTAGAGCATACAGCTCGTGGCGTATGTTTTACCAATAATACAGCTGGCGATTTATTTTTCACAGATGACACATCAGTAGATAAGATCTTTGTAAAAGCTGGATCCTTTAAACTTTGGGACATCCAGTCAAACGTAAATCCAGGCAGAGATGACAGCTATGTGCTGCCTGTTGGAACACAATTTTATGTCAAACAAATTACTGCGCCTGTTTCTGGGTCTGTTTACATAGAGAATATTAGATAATGCTAAATAAAAGAGATATGGTCGCTCGCTTTCAAGAAACCGTAAAGCAAGAAATCATAAACCACAATAAAAGTATTGCTCAAAGCAATGGTTCCATCAATGAATTGAAAAAATTCATAGATGATCTCTACTCTGAAATCACCAAATGCAAAAATTTGCACACGTCAGAATTTACCTTTGTTGCTAACCAGTTTGGAGACCTCTCAGAGTATGTTGAAGTTTCCAAGCAAGAATTAGATTCAAAAATAAATGACATAAAGCCAGTACTTGCTAATATTAATGAAAAGATTGACGAACTATCAGTACTTTTTATAGACGTAGCCAAAAATAAAGAAAATTTAAGTGCTCATATCAAACAAATGGCACAACTTTTTTTAGCTGTAGGGGAACACTTCCAGGAGTTAGAGACTAACTTTAACAATCAAATCGAACGTCTAGAAAAAAGTTTCATCAAAAAACTCGAAAAAACCGTTCAGGATATCAATTTGCCATCTCAACTACAGCTCATAAACCAGAATCTTAACGCTAAAATTGATGAAAATAAGCAAGTTCTAAAATCCCTTCATGAAGAAAATGCAATTCTGAAAAAAGAAATGCACATACAGAAAAAATACCTAGAACGCCATGAAACCCTATTTAAACGCTATAAAATAGCCGAAGGGGAGTAATGAGCCAGTCAGGTGATTTAAATCCAGTCTCAAGCAATCCTCAGATACCTACAAGCTTCATAACAGATGATGGCGATGCGATACCCATTGCAAATGAACTTGAGATATTAGGCGCTGTTGTTGCTAATGCTGGGGTTCCTGTTGAGACTGTTGGTTCAGGAAATACGGTTACAATTAACGTGCAAGTTGCCGATGCTGTGGCTGCTACAGATTTATCAGCCGTTGGACTTGCAGCATTTGATTCGGCTGACTTTTCTGTAGACGCTAATGGTTTTGTATCTTTAGTAGGTGGTGGATCTGGCATCACTACAATTAACGGTGACTCTGGAAGCATTACAGGCGCTGTGGTTACCATTTACGCAAACAATGCTGCAAGTAACGCTGGGGGTACAGTTGAATTTGTAAATGCTGGAACAACATCAACGTTGAATATTACTGACCCTACCTTGTTTAATACAATGATCGGTTTGACATCCGGAAATTTAACCGTTACAGGTACACATAACACATCTTTAGGATATGAATCTCTACGAAGCGTTACTACAGGAACATTAAACGTCGCGTTAGGATATCGGTCGCAATATCTATGCACTCAGGGCGCTTCTAATATAGCCGTTGGAAATAGCGCTCTTTTTTCAAATACAATAGGTTCTTTCAATGTTTGTGTTGGAGAGACAACTCTTTCAAATCTTATTGGTAACTGGAATACAGCGGTTGGGCATAGTGCGTTACAGTCATATAATGGTGATGCAAATACTGCCGTTGGGTATTTTGCAGCGCGCTTAGCTTCTGGCGCTGGTCTAACATCAATAGGATTTCTATCATTATCAAATAATAGCACTGGTGCCAGAAATACAGCAGTTGGTTATTGGGGTCTAGCAAGCGTTACCACAGGTACAGATAATACTGTAATAGGTTATGACGCTGGAAAAACTTATAATGGTGCTGAAAGCAACAATATTTGTATTGGTGCTAATGTAACTGGAACTTTGGGAGAAAGCAATGTAACACGAATCGGAAGCGGCCAAACCCAAGCATATTTAGCAGGTGTATTAAATACGAATAGTGGCCGCGTTATCAAAGTTACTACACCCGGGGCATATCCGTATACTACATTGACAACCGATCATTTAATTCTTGTAGATACTT
>Ga0315909_10002035_pt1 | contig 26568 bp, 9 predicted proteins | sample LakEriMetagenome_11_FD_203527 | JGI IMG/M metagenome (GOLD analysis project Ga0315909, IMG submission 203527) | Freshwater fungal communities from buoy surface, Lake Erie, Ohio, United States - Buoy 2 MA125 | ecosystem: Environmental > Aquatic > Freshwater > Lake | place: USA: Lake Erie, Ohio...
GGGTGTTAATTCATATGCTCTATGTCTACCTTTGTTAATCCAAACTTGCTTTCCTTTTATGTTGCTAGTATCTGCCGATGCATAGATAACATTATCAAACATATATTCAATAGTTGTTGGACATGAATTTTTATCCGTAACTAATGTTACTGGTAAGTTTAAGAAGTAATTTGCTCGTTTAGCAGTAGCTACTGCCATTTTATAGTAATCAACTATGCCGTTGTTAAAAGCAAATAATAAAATACCTTTGCTCATCTATTATTTTTCAAAGATTCATATTCAGTATACCACTCATCCATTACAGAACGATATACCTGTCTTGCTGTAGACAATAATTGTACCCTATTTACTTTTACGGGATTACCATAGTTATCAACTATAACAACCGAATCTGGAATCAATGCTGTTAAAATTGTAAACAACTCTAAATTTGCAGTCCACATTCCCCCTTGCTCAACAAAGATTAACTTGCTGGTATACTTGTCTTTTAACTGTGCTTTTTGGGAATTATGACTAAATCTAGCTTTAGTATCATTTATTAATTGTGCTGTATCCATGAATACTCCTGAAAGTATTTAATGAATAGATGCTGAGAGAAATTAATTTCCGGTAACTGACCCAACGACTGATACTGTTCCCCAGGTATTAGTGAGATAACCATTTGATGTATTGTCTATGGGATAACGAACAACTACCGTTGTTGTAGAATTATTTACCGGTCCTGTATTGTTGCCCGGTAATACATTTAATCCATTTGGTACTTGATCCCAAACTGTAGTTACTGTAATAATTGATCCAGCGTCACTATTTGTTCCCTGAGTTCCATTTGATTTTATATTAACTGAAATATTAGATTCAATATAATACCCACGAACACCGCCGGTGATAGGCGCAAACTGCTTAAATGCAAGTTGATCCTCAGTAGTTAAATCATAATAACCAATTCTTTTAATTGTAGCAGTTCCGGATCCACCTACTTTTGTAAATCCATAATATTCAGTTCCTGTAATAGAACATCTAGTACCATATGGCGGTGCGCTTAATACTAATGTACCACATTGTGATGCTAAATCACTAAACATCTTATCAACTGGTGTACCAGTAGCCGCATGAGTAAAATTCAATGCAATTTGTCCGCCGGCATTAAAAAAGTAACGTGTTTTATCAGCAGATTGAAAAGTAATAGTGTGAGTAAATGTTATAGAATTTTTCCAAGCTGAGGGGAGATATCTAGTAACTGTAGTACTAGTTGGTCCTTGTGCAGCCGCATTATTTTTATTTGTATATTGTGTAGTAAGTTGATTTACTAACTTATCCAAATAAGTTATTTTATCGTTTGTTGCTGGGACTATTAAAGGAGGAGTTTGTGTGAATACAAATGTTGCTGACCCAGATGCGTTTGCAGTTGTACTTACTGTAATACTCACATTGGCTACGATGCTTACAACAGTAACTAATACATTTGATGGGACACCGGTGCCGCTTATATATTGTCCTTTAGCTATACCAGTGGTACTAGCCATTGTAATTACTGCACTTCCCGTTGTTGCAGTGCCAGTTTTAGCTGTGATGACACCTACCTGATGCCTATTGATAATATTAATTCTACTGGTCAATGATGCCCAGGCATCATAAGAGATAGTTGCATTTGCGGTGACATGCGGGATTGCTGGTTGACCGTAACCCCAACGTTCAGTACCTATTCCCCATATCGTATTTAATTTATTGGCAGCAGTGCTAGGTGAGTCGTAGGTACCTACTAATAAGTTATAATCACTTGCCTGAATTAACCCGCCTGCTGAGTAGGTCATAGTTAACTACCTGTCACTGATCCAACTACTCCAACTGAACTCCAAGTATTTGCTAGATATGATGTAGAAGGATATCTGACTGTACATGTTGTTGCTGTTCCACTAGTTAATCCTAACGTTGCCCCACCATTAGGAACTTCATCCCATAAAGTAGTAATCGTAATTACACTACCAGATCCAGGTAATGCATTTATTCTTGCATTAACCGATATGAAAGATCCTGCATAAGCACTAGGAGTACCTGTACCCAATTGTTTAAAAACTTCTTGGTTAGTTGTAGTTAATCCATAAAATCCTGCATTAGGAACTATTGTAGTAACTGAACCTGATCCGCCTATTTTAGATATACCATTATATGATGTTCCTGCAATAGTTGCACTGCCGGAACTTGGTGCGCTTAATACTAATGTACCACATGCAGTTCCTAAAGCACTCATCAATGCGTTAACACCGCTACCTGTTGGATGACTAAATGTTAGAGCAATTTGTCCACCAGTGTTGAAAAAATAACGTGCAGTATCAGCACTTGTGAATGAAACAACATGGATGAAAGTAATAGCACTACTCCATGCAGTACCCACAGTCGTAGTAGAGGGCACACTAGCACCCTGTGCAGTAGCATTCAATCTATTAGTATAAATGCTTGTTAGGTTAGTAGAGATAGGAGCAATAACTTCAATTCTATCGCCTTGTTGAGGAACTGTAACTGATGTTATTGCAGTATTTTGGTGTCTAGCAATAGTAGTAGTTGTGTTTAATAAATTACCCCAATCACCATTGACTATCAGATTATTTTGTGAGACTTGAGGTACTCCAGTTTGTCCATAACCATTATTACCACTACCGATACCCCAAACAGTGTTTAATGTGTTTGCTGTGGTTATACCCACAACAGCATTGCCTACAAATGCATTAAAATCAGATGCTTCAATTCTTCCGTACTGTGAATAGGCCATTTCGTATCCTTTAGTTTACAAAAACGACTGCTTCTAGCATGCCTTCGCCGTCATCATCTTTATTAGCTAATGCACGACCGATAGTATTAAACGATGTTAATTCTTCCTTAGAACCAGCACGTGCTTTGCCGTTGCCTGCGCTAACTAATCGTTGACCTTTTTTAACTTTTCCTACTACTAATACATGTACACGTCCGGCTAGTGCAACTGCTGGGTGTGTATCATCATCTCCGGCAGTACTATTCATTAAGTAGGCAGCACTATTACTGATAACACCAAAGACTTCTTCGCTTAAGTCATCTTTAACTGAAGTGATTTCTTTCTCACCACCAATTTCTACAACTGTGCCTACTGGGTACACAGCATCTGCTTCATAGCGTTCAGCCAAGTCAGCGTATGTTGCTTGAATACGTGCGCCACTTGCTAATGTCCAAACGTTAGCAATTGTACCACCACCACCGATATAACCGGTAATTAGATTGCTTGGATATAAGTTACCAGTGTAACCTGCGGCATTATTAAGATATAACGCAACGTTACTGTTACCGTATGTACCTGCAGGATTGAATGGACTACCATTACCATACATATAGTTGTCTGATTTTATACCATATGTAGCACTTGAAAATGCAATATTTCCCTGACCTAAAACTAAACCATTTCCACTAGTATTACCACTTATAGTCCATATACCTGTTAAAGTACCTGCTGTCGTTGCGGCACCAGTAGTAATTGTTTGAGTTCGTACTGTTGTTAAATTCGCGGTTGTAATATTAGCTTGGAGTGCAACTAAATTTGCGGCAATGTTAGCATAATTAACATCTATTGTGTTAGCTGTTATTCCACTAGTAACGGCAATATTATTTGCATCAATGTCACCAGTAACAGTTACGTTTCCTAAGGTAGTATCACCTGCACTTGAAGTTGTAGTTAATGTTACCCAATTACTAGCAGTAGTAGTATTGTCTGCTGGACATATACGCAAAGTGCTATCATTTGTATTATACCATAGTTGCCCCCTTATTGGGTTAGCTGGTACAGTATCTTTTGCAAAGTTTTCTAACATTCTAACTAGATTAGTATCTAGTGTTTGTCCGTAACTTGCATAATTTCTTCCGGGTAGACCTAAAGAAGTTGCTGTTGTATTGATAGTACCGTCCTGTATTGTTGCTAGAACGTTACCGTCACTTCGTATAATTGTGTATGCCATTTAGTTATTACTCCGCTATTTTATTATTTATCTTAAACCGTAACCAGATTTGTCAGGCTCTGAATACGCACTGTATAATCTATCTGAATCTGACGATTCAAACTCTTTTGAACCGGGTGAAAAATCACATGGGTCAATAATTTAGTTAATTCGTTTCCGGAAGTATCTGTTCCGTTATAAGATAATAGTCCCAATTCGTCAAACACAAATTGACTTTCTGTTTGTGTCCCATTATCAAATGCTAATTGTCCGGGAGGCTCGCCGTAATCCAATAAACACTGAACAATAATATCTGTATAGACTTTACCAGAGGTGTGATTTATAGACATTTTATTTCTAATAGGATTGTTATTCAAAATGTTAGTATCATCAACTACTTTAGCGTAAGTTTGATTATATAGTGCGGCATTTTGACCTGTAGTATTAGGTGGTAGATATGTGATAATACCAGTCTCGTCTACGCTTGCACCCCCATTTCCAAAAGCCATTTTATAGATAGTTCCTACCCCTCGATTGCTGAGTGCTTGGGCAATTGCTATACTCATGTTTTCATAATGGATAGCATTGCATCCGTCAAAAAAGACTTCATGGTTGTTAGGATCATAAATTTTTAAGAATCCTTGGATTGTTATCGGAATAGTAACTTCTGACATTAGGTGTCGCCTCGCATTTGTACTAACACTTCTTCGGTATTAGGATCATATATTTTTATCGCTGAACTGAAATAAAATCCCCCAATTTCGTCAACTTTATCCGTAGTAGGAGTATTAGATTTTTGGTCAGTATTCTCGGTATTTTCATTCATAATAAGTTATTTATCTTTCTTTAATTTCTGCTTTGCAAGAATTTTGCATATGTGGTATCGCTAATTTGTAGCGGGTCACCATAAGTTACGATATTTTCACTGTTCCATGTAGAATTATATCCTGCTTCTGACAATTTTCTTGCATTATTAATGCCGTAACCAATAGCATATTGTGAGTGGGTTCTTGCTGAACTTGTACCCTGAATTCCCCTAGTCAATCCAGTAATAGTATTGTTTACTGTATCAATATAATCAAATTTGATTCTTTCTCCTTCGATTTCTACTATATTACCCACAGTCAACGTGATCCTGACTAAATCCCCTGCTGTTACTCCGCCAGTAAACAATACTGTAGGTTTACCGTCTAGTAAAATAATACCATAATTAGTAGAATCAATATTTTGACCAACAGTTACATTATATACCAATACTTCTTTAATTTCGTTAATATCACATTGAACACGTGCATATGTGTTCAACCCGACAGTCACGACATTAACTGAGGTCGTAAATGTTTCCACTAAGTTAGATACATTGTAAAAATGCATAGTATCATCATTTAGTTCAAATTCTTGTGTTAGCCAAGAACCATCTTGTGGATTAGCTCTATATATTGATGCCTCACTATATTTGTTTATACTATAATTGAAACTCATAGAGTTAGGACTTGCACCAGTAACCATTGATGTTACAAGTAACAAATCAGTAGTATCTAGGTTAGCAAATATTGACAATTTATTGTCTACTGAGGTAGTTATTGCTGAAGATGCTACAGTTTGTGAGATATCGACTTCATAAGTTCCTATGCCACCAACACCTGATATCATTCCCACAATATATGTATTAGGTGAGATACTAGAGCCAAATATTTCTTGACCTATATTTATTAGTCCAGATGCTATTGCAGTAACAGTTAATGTTGTTCCAGATATACTTCCTGTAAAACTAGCACTTGTGCTAAATCTTAAGTGCTGTGGATTTAAACGTTGACCATTGATAGTGAACCATGTTCTAGAACCATCTGTATATGTCATATCAGGTAATATAGGAGGTTCCATATGACCCGGGGTAGCCGGAGTAGGTATTTGAATTGTAGAACTATCTAGCCATGCATACCCGCCACCTGTGTATCCACCAAAGTCCGGACCTACTACAGGTGTAGTTAATCCAATATCAGTATACAAGTTATAAAGTGTGGCTGAGATTTTATCTACATAATAAGTCATGTTGTTTATACCGCTTGTTCCAGATACATCATCAATTCTAATTATATCTGTATCAACGAATCCCGGATCACTTGTAAACGTAACTTCCATTGGAGTTTTACTATGGTCTACATAGCTAATAGCAGTTACATTGATACCAGTACCACCTGTATAATCTGCTGTTGTTAAGAATTGACGCTCTGTATCATAGAACGTAGTAATTGCAATAACATCAGTTGATGCTGGTGTAGCAGTAATTTGTAAGTAATTAGTACCGCTTACACTAGCAAATGTATATTCAGCACCAGTCAAATTAGGAGGAATTAATCTTTGTCCATTAACTTCAACAATAGAATTGTCAATGTTATCTCCTGTTAATGTTGTTAAAGAGTCATCCAATGCAAATCCATTTACAGGAACAATATCTGAACCCAAGAATACCTGAGTTTCAGGAATTGAATATCCATATTGTGTCAAATTATAGTCTGTGCGTGAATTACCTACAATAGAGAACGATACATAATCAGTGTTAGGATCAAGTGTAGTATTCAAAAATAATAACTTCATAAAGTTAGTATAAGTGTAGGAAATTATATAATCTACATTGTATTCTAATTTGTTTAGTGTGCCGCCGGCAACAGAAACGTATACTAATGGATCATTTACTATTTCTTCGTATTCAATATCAAAGATAAAGCAAGACCATCCAGTATCTTCATCTACCCTGATTGGGGTATATTTACTATTGCTTCTTATTAACTCTTTACCATTACCAACTTCATACATTTCAATCATAATTGATTTTCCTGCAGGTAGTGATTGATTAATTGTAATGATTTGATTATACCAATCTATTGAATAGGTATATGTGAATGTGCCAGTAGTTGTATTTTCATATATTCTATAGCTGTCATTAGTTACATCATCTATTATAAACACTGACATCCTTGTTGGGTTAACTACTACGTTATCAAAATTTATTTCTAAATTCAAATTAGGTTTAGTAACAGTAGAGACCATATTAAACCCGGTATGTTTATACCATATAGAACCATCGTTACCTAAATTCCAATATGCACCAGGTGCAGTATTGACATACATTGACAATGTGTCTGTAACTACGCCTGCTACCAATTCTTCTGGTCCGTACCCATACAAGAAGTCATTACCCTGTACTACATAGTACGGATCATCAACTTGAAGATTTGATAAATCTACCCAATTAATACCGTTATTACTTCTTAGAATAACATTCTCTTCACCCACTGCGTAGAAATAACCACCACTATAATATACAGAATTTAGATTTCTAGTAGGCACAGAACCACCAGTAGCTTGAGTCCAAGTGATCCCATTACTTGAGTATATGATTAGTGCAATATCTGTACTTGAAGATCCAATCTTATCTCCCACAGCAACAAACAATGACCCACCACGTGCTACTGAGTTAAGATTAGCAGTTACTGCTGGACCAGAGATTGTACCCTGTACCCAATTATTTGTGTTGTTGCTATACCAAACGGTAGCTTCATCACCTACAACTGCTACCAATGTACTAGATGCTGCCACTCCGTTAAATCCAACTGTATCTAACGTTGGTTGTAAATCCCAAACTGTAGTTCCGTTAATACTAGTAACTACCCTAGATACTTCTGATATCGTAGGAGAACTTGTTCCTTGGCCGGATATAACTTGATATCCTAACCCGACACCTATATATCCAGTAAATGCCGGTATATCAATATATGCAATATCATTTATAGTGTTATTTAACCTAGAAGCAAATGCGTAAACTTGAGTCCAAGCTAAGGCATCGGTACTTCTTAAGATAGTATTACCGGCACTAAAATAAATTCCATTTACATATAATACAGAATTCATCGGGACATTAGGAGCAGATATCTCAGTAGAATCAAAACCACCTGCGCCAAATTCGATTGAATCGAATGCAGTAAATTGACCTAGAGTCACCCATAACACAGCATCAAAACTAACTAAGATAGGCATCAATTCATTGGTACTAGTAATAACATAAACATCATCATCTGAATTATATGTTATATCAGTAATTCCTAATGACACGCTAGCAATCTTATAACTATTCCATGTACCTGTTTCATTGTACACTAGCACTAAAGAATGGTCAGTGGCATCACAAGCGGCAACTATTGTAGTTCCATTATACACGACTGCTTTTACGTTTACACCAGTTGGATAGAATGGTTCGTCACGCACAATGAAATCTAACGGTAATTCATCTTCTGGTGCAAAAGCATTACCATAATAAACATTATTTGGATATGATATTCCCTTGACGAGTTGTTGTGCATCTTTGCCGGGCATGCCTACAGTAGGTTCATAATATGCTTCAATTCTATCTAACGCATTTAAGGCAGAATCAGAACTTAATAATGGATACCAGTGTGTGGGTGTAAACTCAGTATCGTTGTTTGCCTCAATACATTGCCATATTACGCCTGCATATGATACCACAGAACTTATATCATATCCGTATGCATAACTACTGCCAATTGGCTCTGGTAAGTAAGCATAATCTTCCCCGGATCCGTCCCATATAAATGATGAGTATGATACTGGTACTGTTAATAGTGCATCAGCATATATTGCAAGTTCATTATCACTTGTTGGTTTTACAAAATATTGTCCAAACTCTCCCACAGCAATACCATTGACGTTAGCAGAGAATATACTACCACCATTAACAGTTAAACCAACAACAATCTTAGCATCATTGATAATATCAACACCACCCAACAATGAGCCAGCTATTACTATTACATCGCCCACAGAATAAATGTATCCTGAATTTACTATTTTAATATAGTATAAATTATCAATTATCTTGGGGTTGAATCTAGGTCTGTATATTTTTATTATTGCACCGCCGCTAGTATTGAATCCGCTAGCGGTTATTGTAGCAGTTATTGTCGTTGAAGCTACAGATTGAGTTGTACTAACTGTATATGTACCTATTCCACCAAGACTGCCGCTAATTTGAGATACAATATATGTACCTGCAGTTACTCCAGAACCTGAAATAACTTGATTATTTTTTAATGTGCCTGCTGTAACACCAGTAACAGTAAGTGTCGTTGCATTAATAGATGCAGTAACTATTCCACTGCTAGTATTAACCGTGTATGTTCCTGTACCGCCCGATGCTGACAAGAATGCACTGATTACTGTTCCCGAAGGTACATTAATACCGTATACACTATCACCAACTACCAATGATGAACCATCTTCAATAGCAGTTACTGTCATAGTTGTTCCAGTTATACTTGCTGTAAAGTTTTTACCAGTATCATCATATGTGTATCCAGAATGTACTCTATAAAAATACATATTTCCACCATAGACTTGACCTGGTAGTAGTCCCAATGTATATGTTACATTTACTATTGCTTGACCGTTGACATCTGATAGAGTATTAATAGGTAATACAGCACCTTGCAGACTTGATAAGTTTGCATCAATAGCAGTACCCGCAATTGATATTGTACTAATTTCTCCACCAGCACCAATAGATTCTACAGTAATTAAACAATCATTTGGTATATATCCAGTTAAGAATAATAAAAGAGTTGTATCTGTTTCTGTTGCAGGATTACTTATGATAATGTTAGTATTAATATCTATACTCACCACTACAGTATCGTATGGTATACCATAACCAGTAATATAGTCACCAACAGTAATACCAGTAGTACTTGCCATATTGATAATAGTAGCATCCTTGACTATTGAACCTGCTAATTGTGCAGTAGAAGGATAACCAAATAATGGACTTAGTGATGAGATAACATTTGGTATGATTCTAATAACATCTCCGACAACATAATTAGCACCCGGGTTTATAACATCAGCATCATACGTTCCACCTAGTAATACATTGTATACTCTAAACGATGCATTTGTACCTGAACCACCAGAATAGTATGCTGATGTAATTACACTAGTTGGTTGTGCAACCTGCAATTTTACCGGGCTACTAGCGTCATTACCAATACTTAAGTATGGACTTGAATAATATTCTCCAGCTACCCATGGCTTAATTCTTGCTCTATAACTAGTTCTATCAAATTTTAGTGTCGTAGCCATTGTACGAACTTTAGAACTGTTCATTGTAGGTATGGCTCTTGCTCTGATACTTACGGTATGTGTATAGTCATTTGACATTAGTGTTTCATTAGTAAATTGAACACGATTAGTGCCATATATACTATCATCATATGTTTTATAGAATGAAACTAATGATGCATTACCAGTAAATGCAAACAACAATGCACTAATTTGAGTACTATTAATATAATAGTATCCATCTGGAATCATATTAACTCCGTTAGTTGAAATACCCTGTGAGTAAACCAATTGACCAGTTACAAAGTTAGTTGATAACAATTGTATAGTGTTATCAACAAAGTTTATTCTAAAAAATTCTGAAGTTTCTTCATAACTAGAAGAAAAAACGATTTCAGGAATAACTACATATCCTTCACCAGAATCAATAATATCAACACCTATGACTTTATCGTCGGACATCAAAGCTACTAGTTTAGCTTCTCTCTTAGGTGCAGGATATATTGTTGTGTCTACGTATGCAGTAACAGTAGGAATGTCAGCATACTGACTTCCTGAATCTAGTACTACTATGCCAGGCAAATCCATTATGATAGGAATTCCTGCATAATGGTCTACTGGCACAGTGTTATTGACACCGCGACTTATTCCACTTAATATTTTGTGTACTCTATCAACGACAGTATAACCAATTATTTCATCTTCTATTTGTACAGTTCCTGCGACTGGTATCCCCTCAGCACTGTCTATGTAAATTTCTATATCAACTGATGACATGAATTTAGCTACATTGCATATTGGTGTATTTGGTATATTTTTAATCAGAGTTCCATAACTAGCAAACCACTGGGAGTACTCAGCAGAAGACCATATTGGACTATCTTCTGGGAATTCGTCAGGATAACTTGCGTACACCGGTGTAGTATCATCAGGTGGGCTAGACAATCCATATAGTAGTTGAGGTGAAACAAATCTACCTATTTCTGAATTATAGAATGCCGGTAAATCGTAATCTGTAAAATCACCCTCAAACACATCAGTCTTATTATACTGTAGGTAAAACTCTTTAACAACTACGTGGTAAGGTTTAAATTCATTTATATAGCCTTCTAATAAACTTTGGTTATCACGTTGAAACTTTTGATTAGTAGTTAACTCACGTACTGAATAATTAACATCTGCAAAACTAGTTTTAGTTAGCCATGGCAAATAGTTTTGACTTTCAATATTTTCACTTTGAATATATTCAAATAACAATATCAAACTCTTATTTCTATGTTCAAACAATGGACCTACATATATCTGTTCATTCAATGCACGAACAATGTATCTAGTTTCTGTTGAAGGGAAAAAATCAAATGATTCACCACTGAATGAATCTCCAAAGCCTGTTTTGTATTTCTGATAATTCCATAAAGTTGGTAAGAATTTTAATGTACCGTTTTGTACTCCAATTCGTACCCAAGTACTATCAGTGTAAATATAAACTTCACGATTACCTTGACTATTACTTGCAACACCTACTATTAATCCTTCAGTTGCTTCTGTAAGAGTTAGTAAATCAGTATAGATAGCTACATCCAATGCGGCTCTAGTACTATCACTATATCCTTCTGCCCACCAATAAATCTTTTCCCAATAATTAATAGTATTGAATGTATCACCTTGTGCGACCAAGAATGTTGTATTACCAAATTCAAGTATAGGGTATAATGCTATGACTGAGTTGGCATATTCTAAATAATTTCTTAGTGCTTCTAATCTGTTAATAAACAAACTTTGTCTTGGTCTTACACTTACACCTATTTGTAATAATTTAGGTAGTGTTGGATCAGGTACTGTTGCACCGGTCTCGTCAGTACCTGATATACTGTCTAATAGTCTATCATATAATCCAACTGGATCATTGTATCCTTTATCACGATTTGGGAATCCTGATAAGAAGTCTGATGGATATTCACTACGAATTAATTCAAATTCTAAATGTCCTGAAGGGCCGTTTGCACTGTTACCATATCCCAAATGTAAATTAGTAGAAACATCATTTACATATTCTTGTGCATTATAAAATGCATATGTATTTTGTTTTAACGGAGCAAAAAAAGCAATACCAGAATTCTTTGGATCAGCAATATATCTTTCTAAGATTGAATCTGATAATGTTTTACCTTGTAAACTGAATAGTCTATTTGTATTTCGCACCCAGAAATAATATTTAGGAATCAAATTATTATTGCTATCAGTAACTAGTGTAACAGAATATGTTCCTATATCATATGGGACTCCTGGTCCTGTATAGAATGCAGGAGATACATCACTTTCTATCCATGAATAAACTGTGACTGTACTACCTGGGAATACTGTTCCCCAATACTTACTATTGTAAACTACATCATCTTGGTGATAGTTCATAAATCTTGTTGTAGTAGTATTGAACCATAATTTACCTAGATGGTCTTTGGTCCAAACAATATTACCAACACGTAATTGAGGACCGTTATATCCAGCTGGGTCAGTAGAACTAATATAATCTAAATGTTCTGCTACAGTACCTAATAGTTTACCTTGTAGCGGGTCTACATAATCTAAACCGATTAAGTTTTCATTGTTAGTATTATTATACAATGATACTTTTTGAATCTTTTCAACATCAACAATTGGATCAGATTCACGGTATGAATGCCAGTTTGGTATTCCAGATTCATTAGTGAATACTAGTACTTTACCCTTTGTAGTTAGTGGTTTGAAATTAGGTGTTCCTACCATAACTACATTGTCATTAAATGCCAGTGCAGTACCGTACATAGGTTGTGCGCCATAATCCATTGCAATGTCATTGCATGATTGTGCGTATATGTATTTTCCAATATTGAGTAAACTCTCGTCATATGATTGTATATAATCATACATGTATACACTACCTGCATTACTACTAACATCTTGGAAAGTTGTTAGATTGTTATCAAATACTGTATCATTTTTAATGTTGTTATCATTACTAAAATCAAACGTAGTAGAAATATATCTGTCATTAGCAGGTGCGCTAACAACAAATGAGTTCTCATCATTAAATTTTACAGCATAACCAAATTGAGTTCTAGTTTGTAGATGAGGATCTTGAATAACTTGAGATTTGATATAGTCAGTAAAACCCAACTCGTATAAATCATTACCATTGAATACACCAATGTTCAACTTATTATTGATTGGTCCTAAATTTATATCACGCAATCTAATTACCAAACGACCATCTTGTGTAGAATACGCAAAGGTGTTAGTTATGTTAAAACTGTTAATAGCATTTGCAACTGTGGCTGCATTGCCTGCAGGTATAGTCACTCTATAACCATTGATTAGAATATAGAACGGACTTGTTACGTTAGTTGCAATTAAACCTGTCATTATTCCAAATCGTTTTCCACCGTTCGTAAAACGATATACTGCACCTTCTTTTAACGAATCGGTTACATCGAACGGGCTACCTATAATTACTTCGCTACCAAAAGTGTTGCAATCAACACTATATCCAAATAATTCACCTGGACGTAATTCATTTAAATTATCATAACCATATATTTGTTGAGTCAATACAAATTGTGCGCTACTAATAGTAACTATATCACCAGCATACATACCAATTGTACCAATGATTACAAAATTCAATATTACAACATATTTGTTAGTAGCTAACAATACACCATTGATATAAATTCTAGTTTGATTTGTTGGGTTGAACGCTAGAATAATAATATAAAACTCATCAGGTCTTTGGTCATATTGAACTTCAATATTCTCTACTAACCTGTCATACATATATGCAATACCAGTATTAGGTAAACTCAAGCTGTAATCTGTATACGGGGCACCTGCAAATAATTTACTACCGTCATAATTAGTAGCTAAACTATAACTAAACTGGTCACCAGCGGCTACCATAGGAGGAGAAATTGACCCAACAAGACTAAAGTTAACACTAGCTATGTAAACATAAGACCCGGATGGTGCTGAGTATTGAATTGGTTCTATAACATAGAATGTTGTTTTATTAGTGGTAGAGTTATATGTTGCTGTAATCACAGTATAAACTGCTTCTTCACTAAATGTAATCTTATAAACTGTTTGTCCTACGTTAACTGTCGCATCTGCCATTTCTACAGTATAGAATGTAGTAGTGTTTGATCCAGGATCATATGCCTCGCTAGCGATAGTATACAAACGAGTACTTGCTGGACCGTTATTAGTAAACGTAACTTTATCTCCATTGGCCAAATCACTTCTTTGGTCACCGGTACATACAAAATAATAATCTCCAGCACTTACTGTACTTGAAATAGTAGAACCAATTGAAGTATATGATGTTACAAAGTTTACACGTTGTCCTTCAAGTAATGTTGGGTTTGGTGACAAACAATTTCCAGAACATACAAAATATGTCTTATCTAATAATGTTGCGGCACCAAGCACAAGTCCAGAACTTGTATACGTTAGTGTTTTATCACGTTGGAATGCAAGTGCAGTATTATCATTCTTAGCACCTAAATACAGTATATTACTGTCACCGGAAATATCCATTGCATCGCCAACTCTACCACCAAAAATACTAATAACTTGTTCAAGTATAATACTGTTAATATTAGTTGCCGGAGGAATTCTATAAACAAAAATTTGACTTAGTATGTCATCAGGACTTGATACAATAATCAAATCATTACTACGTGTAATGCTTGTACCAAAATTACCACCTTCATCAATCGTGTTTCTCAAGTAGAAGAAGCCGCTTGAACTTATTGCATAGTGATACAACTTGCCTTCGCCTAAGTCTGACACAAAGTACCCTACATTAGGAATATGTGCAACTGCTGTTCCAAAAGTAGTGTTACTACCTATATGTGATATTTGAGTGCCTGGCGTAGGGTAATTATTTGTCTTTTCATACACTGTCCAAGTGCCATTAGTATTTGCGTCTACCCAAACTTTATTAACTGAATATTCAGCATTTAATAATGGCAGAGCATCAATGTCTCTTGCCGTTATGACACGCTGACTTTGCAATAGATAGCTTAAACCTTTTCCAGAAATAGAAGTTGTGCTAGGTGTTAATGTAGTTGAAACAACTAATGAAGTTAAGTTGATTACTTCATTGATAGTATGGAAGCCATTAATAAGTGGGTCAAAGTTTAAAATACCTATTGATTGATTTTTCAATAACCCATGTGGTTTATTAAACACAACGGTAACTGTGTCATTTAAGTTGTTAATAACGTTAACTACTAATGCACCGGTCGATACAGGTGTATATATTTGCCAAGTGTTATCTTTTTCTGCTACCCAAATATATTCGTTTTTATATATAGATCCTATAGAAGAATCAGCAAGAGTTCCGATAGAGTATGCAATCTCGGTAACATCATCAATGTTAACATATCCTGCACTTGGTAATTTTTCTTGGTATGTATAGTCTAGTGTAGGAAGAATATTTGTTGATGCAATAGGTCTTCCATAATTCTTAATCTTATACAACGGTACTGATTGTTCAGCACCGATAACAGGCTCATCTTGCACAATACTAATTATGCTTGGATTACCGGTCAACTCAGCTTCATTCAATGTTACTTCAATAAAGTTTTGGTTTAATAGTCCACCAAATTCGCCAGCCTTGATTGCCCAATTTTCATGCACTTCATAATTCAGTGAATTTTGTTGTAAGTTTATACCTTGTAATTTTGTTACACTATCAACTGTTCCTTTAACAGGAATCATATTCTTATATAAATTAACTTGTGTAGCATCAGAGAAATTAGCATCTGCAAAATAAGTACGAGGTCTAAATCCAATTAATGATGCACTCAACAAATCATTATCATTTTCTAAATTAGGATTGGTTGTGTCATAGAACATAGTAGCTTCATATGCTCTAGTACTAGGATTAGGTAACAATCCTTTTTGTATATCGTCATAGCTTGTCTTAGACCACTGCGTATAATCAAATGTGGCACTCGGCAATATTACAATATTTTCTGCAATATAATAATCGTTCTTAAATCTGACAATCGTACCTTTAGTATATTTTACATTCTCTTGCCATAATTCAATATTATCTTGGTTTATAATATAACCACTAGCATTAACTAATCCGTTCCATTCAGCAGATTTGGAACCCTTAACATATATACGTTGTTGACGAAGTCCTGTAATCAAATTGTATATTACATCGTTAAACACAGTGACGTTATCAAAAACAACTACATGCTCCATAGAACTTAAATTAGCCCTAAAGAAAGACATACTATCACCCTCGTTTAAAGACTTGATGTTGAAATCTACACCGTTTCGGTTTATAAACAAGTCACTTGTTGCAATTGGTAACAAATTTTGATTTAATACAAAATTTTCTCTCTGTATAGTAAGTGGTTGAACTATGTTATTTTCTTTACTAACAAAAATATTTCTAGCATTAGGATTAACGTTGATGGAACTACCATAGTCCCATCCAGTTTTAACCCAATACAACATTTCCAATATCATTTGATCCCAAGTTAATTCTATACCATTTTCAATATCCGTAAACTGTAGACCTTGACTAGTTAAGTATAATCCATGACCTCTTATAAATTCACACAATTCAGTAATTGTATTAAACTCATGACCGTATGGTATGAGTATTGTACGTGGATAATAGTTTTTAGGGACTTGTACACTTAACCCATCAATTGTAAATGTATCATACAATCCATTAGTGATTGGTATTTGTGCAGTAAAGTATGTTCTATTTTGACTATTACCAAATACTTTATATCCGGTTTGAGTTTTTTGAACAATTACTGAACTATAAACTATAGTATCGCTAGGTTGATTATCATATAATAATACACTATAACTATCATCTGGTATCAATAAAGAATTGTTTTTACTATTAGGTGTGCCTTTTTCTACATAAAAATTAAGTAAGTCTTTATCGCTAAAGCCAGCTAACCTGTAAGACAATCTAACATCTAAATTTTTAATCAAAGTTGTGATACTAGTAGAACCATCAATACCAAATTGATATAGATAATCTACTAACCAATTGATGTAACTATGTACCGAGGTACCAGCACCATAAACAACCAAATTACTTATAGAATCTCTATAACGATTGTTATACAAGTATTGATTAAATTCTGTGTTAAACTTGTACTTGTCTACATCTATGCCTAAAGCAAAAAACTTAGCTGGTTTTAGCAATGCGGCAAGACGCATCAAGTCAAATGGCCATGTGCTACTTCTTAAATAACTAAATTCTGCAGGACCCACATCACCGACAGTCCACGGATTATCAAAGTCATTAGAATTATATGCATTCAATAAGAAATCAAAAGGTGATAATAAATTACCATTTGAATCAACAGGGATAATATTTAATAAGTCTGGTCTTATACGATTTTCGTTGATATAAGGATCACCGTCATTCCAAATATAACCGTTGCTAATGTCTGTCCACATGTACGTGTTTTCGCTAGTATATGGTGCAATACCATATCTACTATCCCACCATGTTGGTTTATCAGTCAAACCTAACATTTCCCAAGGTGCTAATGCTGGATTAGTTGTGTCATAGAACCATAAATAAATTCCGCGCCAGCTACCCTGTGTTATAACTTTCTTGCTATTCTTGTAAACACTCTTGTTATAGTTAAATGTAAACGGATTTGTAGAACTGAACAAATGTTCTTTATAATCAATACGATTTTGTCCAATCCAATTTAAAAACTGTGTTGAGTACATGTTTCTAAAATTCTCATAACTTATACCAACATCTCTAAATTCTCCAGGAACTATCTCATCATAGTTAATAGGTATCTTAGCACTAATTTTTAAGTTATTAAATATTCTTGTTTCAAATTCCAACAAGACACTATCACGGTAATCAGTTAGAGCTCCATTTTCGTATTTACCATATAACTTATTATAAGAACCATCATGTCCTCTAATAAAATATGTGTCCGGTATGTAAGTACTATCTAATATTACACTCGGTATTGTTGCTGGATATAATCCTAATTTGGTAGGAGTGTTTGGTACAAAACTACCATAAGTTTGGTCATATTCTTTAATGACAATAACATCATTGTTAATCAAGTCTTTAGTAATTGTTAGACTTTTTTCTGTTTCAGAAACTTCATAGTCTACTCCTCTTACTAATTGAGTAGTTGTAATTGCTCTGCCAATTCTTCTAGTCAAGTATACCAATACACTATAATAATTAGCTTCAGTAAAATTATAAATTCTACTTAGATTAAAAATACTAGTTGAAATATCCGTTTTGAATGTGTAGGTATTGGTTACTGTTGCATTCTTAGAAGGAAGCATATCACTCCAAAAGAATGGATTGGTATTAATTCTTACCTCAGAAATCTTAGACATTACATCATCTAAAATATACGCGGAAGTTTGCAATGAAGTATATTCATTGTTCACTAATGTGTTTATCAATAGGTTTTTAAATTTGATATATTCATTTGCATTATAACTTAGTGCATCAAAGAAATTATTACTGTTGTTACGCAAGAATGCTGATGCATTTACTAATGGCGCACTATTTTGTATAATTCGCATGCCGTATGGCACAACATTACCAATATCTCTATAGTTATTAGCACCAAACGCTAAACCTTCAAACCCAGGTGCATTGTTACAAATACTCTTATAATGTCCTCTTATATCACCTGAATTAATAGTAGTAACTTCTGAATTGAAAGGGTTGTGATCCAAGTTACTTGGTATTTGATAATATCCAGTAATACTGGTTTGGTCGCTATAAAGCATTATTACGACCTTAGTACCCATTAATGGTGGTGTAGATAATGTTACTGTAGTCGTAGTATCAGTTGTAATTACAGCAAAAGAAGAATTAGAAATTCTAGCGTTATCTACATAAACAACAATTACCGGCCATGGTGTGGTCGTTTGATCCTTAATTGCAACATCTAAAGTGAATTCAGGTGATATAGGAGTTGCATTATATGTTTTTTCAAATACTTGATACTGGAAACTTTCACCTGGAGCAGTCTCCCAACCTACATTACGTACATAATCGGTTCTAGTAGAATAATCATATACATAACCACTATTAACTACTTCAGTGACGGATATCCCGCTTGAATCATAGTTAAATGTTTGTGTATTCAAGCTAACTTCAAATGAGATATCACCTAAATTATTAAATGAACTATATTTGATTGGGAACCCCAATACTATATCGTCAGCTCCTGTGCCAATTGCATATTGAAATAATGTGCAACCTTCAAAATCAGTACTTGGATAAAAATCTCGGTCTCCAAAACTTATACTGTTGCTGTCAAAAATATCAAACAACGGTGGTTGATTGACACGTTCTTTAAATTGTGCTTGTATCCAGTTAGTACCGTCAAAGTAAAAACTTTTACCCTGATATACGTAACCTTGTGTTATAACCGTTTGTTCATTATAACTTACATCACCATCATCTGCTTTAGCTAAACTAATAACCGGAGCAGGTTGAATTAATGTTGGTTGTGAATTACTAAACACGCCCGGATTAGTATCATATTCTAATGTTACCGTGTTTAATGAACTACCCACAGCAACGTAATTACCGTTATATAATTCATTGCTATTACCAGAAACTGTATAAGTTACGCCAAGTGCTGGTGGTGTAAGCTGAGTAGGTATATTTAATGTTACTATATAAGGTCCTGAACCTGTTTTAGAACTAAAAGTGACTGTACTTGTGACTCCACTTAAAGTGATAAAATTACAAGTCCAAATCTTATTACGTACTTCTACATCTGTATCACCGGCAAAGATAATAGTTGCACCATCATACAATACTGAATTAACTCCGTCTGGTTTAAAATTAGGTTGTCCGGCAACTTCGTTAAATGCATCTGTAGCAGAGAAGTTGATGAAACTTGTATTTGGTTTGGCAACAGTACCTGATTGGTATAATTTTAAATTAGGGTAAAACTCGATGATTGGTCGCTTTGCTCTCTTATCTGGGTTACCTAAGGCCTCTGTACTTATGGGACTAACTAAACTTTTTTCAATTACAGTGTTTAGTACATCAACATGAAACCAGCGATTACTGCGACTCCATGCATTCTTATTAAAACTATTTCTTGCGATAGTTATGTAATCAGGTGATAATGGATAGAATAATGTTTCTCCCCATGGAAAACTATCAAACGGTTCTCCATCAAAAGGTGAGGTGTAAGGTGTACCAAATGGTTCAGGAATATCAAAGTTGTCAACTGGTAATAGTTGTATGCTAGCACCTACGCCCTCTACATAGTATTGACCTTGTGCATATATTTCTGGAAAAACATTTCCAGAAAATTGAACTTTTAATCCATTAGTAAATTTAATATCGTTTGGACTAGTATATACTTTCTTACCTAATATTTGATTAATATCAATAATATCAGTACTCACACCATCTATCAAACGTATTAAACCAACTTTTTCTGAGTTAGAGCCATCTTGGTAATATAAAGTATCTAACGATGCTGTTAAATTAGGTATCAAAATGATATCGCTATAACTGTTCTTTACAAACTTTCTACCAATATACTCTGTACCATAACGAATAGTCAAGTTTGTGTTGTCAGGTAATACACCTTCTTCTGTTAAACGAATAACATAATTATCTTCATCACCTAAGAAATTAATTTTATAATAGTGTTTGTTGATTTCAGTAGGTACTGCATCTTCTAATAAACCTTGATCCACTGTTCCCAACATTGTTCCGGTGTCAGTTGTTAGACCAATTACAGTACCATCAGGCTCGTTAGATATGCTAAATGTAGTTGAACTATCAATTGTTTTTACATAGTATGTGCCGCCTGCATCAAGTCCGCCAATTGCAACGGTACCCATAGTAATTGTTTCATTCAAACTTAAACTAGCAGTAGAATCACATGTTAGTAAGTCAGTACCAGCATTAGTGCTAGAAATTGTAACTGTTACAGTAGAGGTAAGTGTAGGATCATTTATATCATATCCTTCACCAAAGAACTTGCTTATATATCCTAGTGTGCCTGGGGCTGTTCCATAAAACAAAAGTGTTTTATTTTGCAAGTCAAAAACATTGTCAATAGATTCTATGCTATCTACACGTTGGCCATTAATTTGGTCAAATGACAATGTAGTTGCTATATCTATATCTAAGTTACCAGTATATACAAAGTCATTTTGTGCATCTGCACTTGGTACAGTAAATGTTATTGTTCCGTTATTTGTTCCGTTATTTTCTACACCGTATACTTCTCTGGTGCTTATATTTGGTCTAGCGTCACTTACGCCACTTACGCCAGGTACTGATTGAATATAGAAATTACTAGGTTGGTCTACTACAAACTGATAGGTCCCGCCCCTAATCAATGTTATAATTGGATTGAGTTGATTTATTACATTTTCACCTGCCACAAATTCATATCCAATAGCTTTAGATGTTACTCCATAAGTCAATGATTTATACAATGTGGTATTGGTAATAGTCAATGCTTCAGGACCATTGGGCAACCAGTAATATTGGCTATGATTGATTAGTTTATCTAAATCAACAAAGCTATCCCAAGAATAAAATTGATTAGCGAACAAATTATTATTGTTATCAGCATATCCACCTTGTAGTTTGATACTGTCTAAGAATCCAGGATATGTTAATAAGTCAACCGCAATCTTGGTATCTTTCTTTTTAAAAACTACTGTAGGTTCTAATTGATAATCAGTTCTAATTTTAGAAGGTTCTGTAAGATACTTGTCTCCGGAACTAATTCCGTAGCCAAATTTACTACCAATATATCCTTGTATTTTTTTGAAATCAGGCTGTTGTACTAGCTGGTCTAGTGTAGCAGATAAAAACTGGTTGTTAGTCCTAGTCTTAAATATATCCGGTAAGAAATCAATTGTTCTAACTTTTGTTACCATTATTATTACCTATAAAATTAACTTGTTGGTTGTAGTTCGCTTGGAGTAAGAGCAGTTATAACTGTAATATCAGTTGCTTGTGCCGCACTTACAAAAATCTCATATGGAGCACTATGTATCTCGTACAAATCTCCAAAACTTAATGTATTGTCATTTGGTACTAGGACGACTGAACTAACTAAGTCACCTATTTGTGAATGCAGATACGCACTCAATTCACTAAAATAGAATGTATCTCCAAAGTCCCAATTATCAATGCTGAAATACGTATTAATTTCTGACAGTACGGTTGTACGTATTTCACTATCGCTTGCTGTGGTAGTGGCAGATTTTATCACCTTGATTGTTGCACGTAATTGCGGCACTGCCTTATCACCAAACAAAGGTTTAAATCTAGCACTGTTAAGTATGACACTATCTGATAACATTTTATACTCGTTTACTTTACTGTATGCAGTAGTTAAGTCATTGATACTAGGTCTAGTAGGTTCTTCTAGTGTACCAGTAGTATCACGAATCCAATTAGTGTAGGCAGTATAATAACTTTGACTTAACACATATAAATCAATAATGTTAGTTGTACCTGGATCAATTCTAGTTGTGTCACCTGAAATATGTTTATACTGGAAGTATAATCCTTGACGACCTGTTTTTACTGTGTATGTTGTTTGCAATTCTAAATTAACAATATTTGCTGAGGTAGTATCATTAACTGACTTATAGAATTTACCTTCTAAAACTGCATAGTAAACTTGCCCAACAGGATATTCATATTTAATAATTCCAATATCAGCTTGCGTACCGTATGCATATACAATATCAGTTGAAGGGACCATTTCATAACGTGATAACAAATTTGCATCAGTTACACGTTGGAAGAATACAAAGTTTTGTAGATTTCTAGTGCCAGGTACATATCCAGTCACATCTATGAAGAAGTCCGGATTCTTTAAACTACCCACTGTAGTTAAATCTGCTGTGCTAACTTCTACACTAAAGTCATCTACATATCCATCTGCCTCTACAGTTTGCCCAATTACACTTAATTTGATATCACGAGGATATGGAAAATTATAATTAGGTTGTGTATTACATTTTAAAATGCTAATGAAGTCTTGCAATAACTTACCGGTTGCAGGGTCATATATTACTTTGTCCCTGTCAAATGTAAATCTGACATCGTACACACTACCAAAATAATATTTTACGCTATGCCATGCTACTAGATATCTATTATATCCTAAACTTTGAAATCTTACAAAATAATTATTAGCCGAGTAACTACTAGTTGCCCAACGTTCTTGATTTGCTAATAAACTATTATTATATACTAGTGAAAAATTTTGATTCAAACGAATTTTAGTAACACACTCTTGTATTAATTCTGTACCCAATGAATTTGTAAAGCTAGGTATAATGACACTTAATATTGCTCCGTCAGGAATTAAATTTGTTAATGTTACTGGACCCAAACCAGTATCTAAGTTGCCGTCACCGCCATTATATCCATCGCCAACAACACTTGATACACTAGTCCAAATAGATTGTAAATCACTTGGTAATGGTAAACCAGCAACAAGTCTATTGTCTGGTCCAAAGTAATAACCACTCGGTGCAACAAATCCTAATAAAGCACCTTCAGTAACATACTTTACATTACCGGACGAATATACACCAACTGAGATAGGTAAAGTTGTGTAAAAATATCCCGTTGACTCGCCTGATTGGTTACTGGATTGATTCCAATATACTGCTTCATCGTTTACTAGATATCTAGGATAAGCCTGAGTATAGTATTGATATGTTCTTTCACCACCTAATACACTGGGTAAATATTCTGTTAAAAAGTTTACAATATCATTTGTGGTGCTAGCAGTAAAAATAGTCACACCATCATTGATATCTTCATACAGTCCGCCATCATCTGCAAAATCATTTGTGCTGGAATATTTTGCACTTGGATCTAACAAATCAAAATTGCGACTGGTGCCTACACTACTACGATTAATAGCTTTGCTTTTAATAATTGAACTGTATAATGTGAATGGGAAATTATTATAATCTTCACCATTAACCATACGATTTTGTGTGTAGTAACGTTGTGGGGCACGTTCTTTAATATCAGCAATTGTCTCACGTGCTTGTGCAGTACTTACCGGAAGTTGTAAATCAAGCGTCATTGTTACTGTCTCTTGTCTTCCAGTACGACTTAAATAATTTAAAGACAATGTAATACTTTGGAATTCGCTTGGGTCGATTGTATATGTCAATCCATTACCAGAACGAACATAACTTATAAAAGAACCAACTGGTATTTCGCTGAACACACCATCACCAAATACATATGTTACTTGGTCATTGGTTCTAGAGTTTACGCTAAAAACTTTTTTGCCACTAGTTAATTTTTGTAAACTTCCATTTTCATAAACACTATCTACTTGTTTCCATCTACTGTATTGTCCAGTAGTTGAGTTAATTTCATATAACCATGTGTCAGTATTATTAACACCTTGAATATCAATATCTACTATCTGATTACTAATTTGCTCAGGTACATTAAATGAATATGTCTTTAATGCTCCTTGCTTAAAATATAAGAAAAACCCTGTATTAGGACTGCCATAACCCAATTTATCATTTCTATATAATAAATTAAAAACATTTGAGTTACCAGGAGGTATTTCATACACTGAATCACTATCTACGCTGGTTACGCTAACTGCTTCAAAATTCATTGAATTGCCATCAACAGTAGCTGTAAACGGAATTACCGGTACATCGCCAGTTGGTAACAATATGCTATATTCGTCAGTCTTAATATTCAACAATACATTTGTATTTCCGGGTTTTCCGATACGTTGTGTATCTATAAGAGCGGCGTTAATGATAGTATTAAACTGTTCTTGCCAATTTGGGTTTGCCGGGTCATTCCATAATACAGTAAGATTACTCAAACTTAAGTTAGTTACATCTCGTATTTGTTCTGAAGTGCTAATGGATGTAATCTTTACATACCCCTGGCCAGCAATATTTCTTTTAGGTGTATATCCTACTAGGTTAGCTAACTTGATTACGCTGTCCCTACGTTCAGCAGTATCAATAAAATTCTCACGTGCATTCAAATCGCCCCTAAAACTTAGGGCTTGACCCATATATGCGATAACGTCCATTAAAGCAGAAAATTCACTGCTTTCAATATAGTCATTGAATGTTTCTGGGTAGTATAAGCGAAGGTAATCTACAAATGTCTTACGCAGTGTTTCATAGTCATAACTCTGAAAATCAGCTTGACTATAGTTTTTGTAGATTGATTTCCAATCATTTACACCAAAAATACTTGATTGTCTTGAACTTGTGGCCATACGTTTATTCTCTTAATAATGTATTTATCATAGAGGAAAACGTCGGTTTTTGTTAGCAGATTACGAACGTGATACCCCTGGCATTAAAGATGATACACGTGCCATCCCTGAATCAGTATCAAACATCACTGCCATTTGTTGAACTACATTAAATGGAGATATAGCAAATTCCATTTCAACCAAAATTCCATTATCTTGTGGATATGAAATTACACTGTTAAGAAGCAATCTAGGGTCAAGGCCTGCAACTCTTTTCAATTCTCTCTCAATTTCTATTTGGGTATCTAGTGTATTTGGTTCATATACATAGCTCCATACTGTTGTGCCATATTGCGGTTTACCGGGTTTTTGTCCTTGTGGTATATTTAATGCATTTAAGAAATCTTGTATAACTAAGTCTTGGTCAACTATTCTAAATTTTTTGTTTACTCTTATTGGATTAGTGATAGAGCCAGAACCTCCGTCTACTCCCGAGGCAACTTGGCTCCTTCTAACCTGGTCAATGTGTAATGTGCTAAATCCTATAAATGTTGCCATAGTATATCCTAATAATATTATTTATGCTGTTTGTCCTGCGTCACCGCTAGCAATTTTGCCTAGTTCTTCTCTTAGAGTTTGTACCTTCTGCATTGAGGCTTTATATGCTTCACTTGTTGTATCTACTTGCTCTTGTGTTCCTTTACCCTGACTTAAAGCATATTTTGCATCTGCGGCAGCTTTTCTTGTCACCCACATATTATCTTCTTCTTTTGCTATTTCAGCTTTTACTTTATCATATTCTTTTACTTGGTCAGCACTCAATGGTTTAGTAGGTATTTTAACTCCACCAAGATTTAATGGAGGAATCTTGTCATCACCCAATAATGATTTAGATTGTGCTAATATTCCACCAAAATCAAATGTGTTTGATGCAACAGTAGGTCCTTTAACTTCAACTGAGCCTGGGCTACCAACACTGGATATAGCCCCTTGAAACTCTGCGGCTGCTTCAGGATCTAGCCCAGTTGAAGCAAGTGCCTCAAGACCTCCTTTACTTGCTAGCGCAGGTTTAGCCCCGTTTGATGCCTCTTTAACACCTTTGCTGCCTTTAGAAATAGATCCGGCTAATTTCTTAACAGTAGCAACTAATCCTGCAACACTAGCTAATCCAACAGTTTTGCCTGCTATAACTA
>Ga0315909_10002038_pt1 | contig 26558 bp, 16 predicted proteins | sample LakEriMetagenome_11_FD_203527 | JGI IMG/M metagenome (GOLD analysis project Ga0315909, IMG submission 203527) | Freshwater fungal communities from buoy surface, Lake Erie, Ohio, United States - Buoy 2 MA125 | ecosystem: Environmental > Aquatic > Freshwater > Lake | place: USA: Lake Erie, Ohio...
GCGGTAGTAATTCGATTTCTCGCGTTCCGTGCGCTCGAGCTGGCGACGGGCCGCCGTATTGTACGGGTCGATCGCGAGGACGCGGTTAAACTGGTCTTCGGCCTGCTTGTACTGGCCGAGTTCGTAATATCCGAGGCCCATGCGGAGGAGGCGGCGCACTTCTTCCGTGTTCTGGTAGTGCTTCTCGCTCATCGCCTGATTGAAGATGTCCGGATCGTCGAGATCCTTCATCAGCTTCTTGGCTTCTGCATTGTTCGGGTCGACGTTTTCGGCGAGGACTTCGTTGAGGAGACCCTTTGCTTTTTCGACGCCACCGCGGTGACCGAGGTCACGGGCGTGGTTCACGGCAGCGCGGGAGAACTTGGCGATGACGCGGTTGCGGTCGACGGCATTCACGGAGCCGAGCGGAATCAACTGGAGGGCCGTGCGGTACTTGCCGACCGCACCCTCGTAATCCTGGTCGAGCATCATCTGATCGCCCTCGGCTTCCGCGGAGAGCGCCTCAGCGACCCGCTGCTGGCGTTTGATGATTTCCAACTCAACGATGGACGAACCGCCGTAACTGCCTCCCGTGCCGGCAACGGAGACCGATGGGCACGCGGTGGCGCAGGCTAGTCCGGCAATCATTGCCTGACGATGCAGATTCAGCACTGGCTTTCTCATGAGTTCAAACAGGTTATCAGGGTTGGGGAGTAAAATTCAATGAAAACTTCGGTTTATTGGGGATTTCCGGGGATATTTATGGCAGACGAGGAGGCGTGAAGGGAATCATTTAAGTTCAAGAGAAAATTGGGTTTTTTCGGTTTTTCCTGGTTCCATGTATTCGAGGTCGACTTGCTGGTCGGTGACCTTGAGGATGGTGTATTTGGCGTCCGGCACGGAGGGGAAAGAGATTTCGGCGCCTTCGCCACCTTCGGCGACTTCGTCCTTGCCGAGGGTGTTGGTGATTCTGGCGCGGAGGGTAGGCAGTTCGAGGACCTTACCGAGAACGATTTCGAGGGGTTTAGCCTTCGGGTTCTTGATGTCGGTGAGGATGACGACCGGTTTGATGTCGGTGATGCCGCCGTCCTTGACTTCGCGTTTTTCGACCTTGGAGATCTGGTAGACAGCCTCGCCACCCTTTTCGATGGCGAAGTTATCGCCGACCTTGGTGAAGGCGGTGAACTTCTTGGCGGCGGGAGCCGTGCGCTGGATCTGGAGGTCGGAGTCGCTGATGTACGAGACGAACTTCAGGCTGAGTTCATCCTTGAGGATTTCCTTGAAGACGAGTTTGGTGTGGGCGGCCGGGAGGCTGCGGGCGTCTTTGGGATTGCTTTTGCCGACGAATTCCTCGGCATTACTGAATCCATCGCCGTCGGTGTCGATTTCCGCGATATCCTGACGGGTGATGTCGAGGCCGTAGCGGTAGAGCCACTCATTATCAATGGGAGGGCGGACCTGTTTGGCGTCGGTGGCGAGGATGGGGATGACGTTTCCGTCGACGGTCTTGAGAACCGGAGCGGACACGAAGAGGCTGATGGGTTTTCCTTTGACCACCGGCGGCTTGAACTCGGCTGTTTCCGCGAGGCGGGCGAGGGCTGCATCGACACGGGTGGACGAGGTATCTTCGCCGAAATTGGCGCTCTGGCGGACTTCGTCTTCGGCCGGGAACTGCTGGGCGAAGCCGAGGACTTTGGAGATGAGGAGTCCCCCGGTGAGTACCGCGAGGGCACCGAAGAGACCGAGGAGAAGGCGGTCGTATTTAGCTTTGAGCCATTCCATGGGAATCGTGCGTGAAGAGATCGGTTACTTGGCAGGAGTTGCCGCAGGGGTGGCCTCGGCGGATGGGTCGAGGAAGCGGATCAGGTCGACGTCGAGATAGAGGGTCACTGATTCGTTTCCGAGGATGTATTTGGCGTCCCGTTTGACGGTGGTCTTCGTTTCCGGGTCTTCTTTTTCCTCCATGATGACCGTGACGGCTTTGTCCGGGCCGTCCTTCATGGCGTTTTCGACCCTGAGGGTGCGGATGGTGAAGAAATGGACACCGGCTTCACCGGGTTTCACGTTGGCGAGGGTTGAGAGGAACTGGGTGATGGCGATGTTCGATCCCGTCACGGTCAACTGCATGGGCTGGCGCTCGAGAACTTTGGATTCCTCGACGGCGGGGCCGGCAGGCGCTTTGGTGGCGGCAGCGCGGGACGCGGGAGTTCCGGGGGCTGGCTTGGCGGCTGGTTTTGGCTGGACACCCGGCTTGCCGGGGGCTGCTGCAGGGGCCGTGTCGGCCTTGGCGGATTCGACTTCGAGCGGGATGCGCTTGAATGATTCGAGGGAGGTGACCCCCGAAGCCATGGCCGTGTTCAGCAGATAGGTTACGGCGTCGAGCTGGGCGGCCAGTTTCGGAGCGGCTTCGGTGGAGGCGAAGGAATCGCTGTACTTGTCGAAGCCGATGTCGAATTTTTCGCCGAGGGTGACTTTGCGTTCCTTGGCTGCTTCGGTGATGGCGGCGGTGGCGGCGACCAATTTCTTCTGGAAGCTTTCGCCGGTTTCCGCGGCATTGATGGGGGACTGGTAGGACGAGACTCCATCGACGAGGGTTTTCACCTTGGCGGCGAGGGCGTCGACCAGTTGCTTTTTCTTCGACTCGTTCTGTTCATTGGGGAAGATTGATCCCCGCTGCATGGATTCCAGGGTGGCGCGTTTGGCTTCGTAGCTTGCCTTGGCTTCCGTGGCGGCCGAGCTGGCGGACCATGCGAGGTAGCCGAGGCCGAGAGTACCGATTCCCAGCGCGGCGAAATATCCGGGCAGGAATGAATTGAGTTTTCCTTTGCTCATGATGGTCGGGATCCGTGGGACGGTTTACTTCTTGGTGGAGGGGACGATCTGCACCTTGCGTTTGAGGGGCAGTTTCATGTGGAAGGCGTAGCCATCCTTGGCGTCCAGAGCACCGACCTCGTGCTTCACGTAGTCCTGAAGGAACGAGGTTTCGTCCTTGGCATTGAATTCAAAGTATTTGGCCATGGGGCTGGCGGGGTCCTGAGTGCCATCTTCCTTGTAGCCCGCGACTTCCTTGATGAATTTGAGGGCGAGTTCGCCGGCATTTTCGCCACTGCGGCTGACGCCGATGAGGTGGAGGGCATCGACTGGCTTGCGCTCGTCCTTGATGGCTCCCGGGGCCGACGTGGTGCGACCGAGGTCGAACGGGTTGCCGGGGTCGTCGCCTTCGCTGAGCTGGGGGAGCATTTCCTTCCCGTCGGCGTCGAGCGGGCTGAGCTGGACGATCCACATCTGGTCGTCCTTGACCAGATTGTTGAGGTCGTTGAGCATGGAGACCCAGTACTTCTGGTCGACGATGGTGTCGGCGATGTAGTCCACGCGAGCCTTTTCGGTGGCTTCGCGGGCGGTGGCCGCCTTGATGCCCTTGTCGAAGCGGTCGAGATCGGAGATCTTCGATTCCAGTTCGCCCTGCTTGCGCTGGAAGCTTCCGGTCGCGGAACTGTTGTAGGCCCAGGTGCCGATAAGGGTCGAGAAGAGGGCGGCGGCGGCTCCGTAGAGGTACGGCTTGCGGGAACCCACGTCGCGCGAAGCCTGCACGGCTCTGGGCGAGAGGTCGAGTTCCATGGGGCAGGCCATCTCGCGGAGGGCGAGACCAACGAGTTCGCCGAGCGTGTGGGCCTCCGCGGAGACCTGTTCGACGTCCACTTTCGGTCCGACGCTGACGTTGCGCAGGGCATTGAAGTAATGGACGGGGATGCGGAGCTTTTCCTCGAAGACTTCCTTCACGAAGGGCAGGGAAGCCGCGGCTCCGGCGAGGTAGACCTCGGTGGGAGCGGCACCGCCCTGCTGCTGGCGGTAGGCATTGGTGCGGCGGGCAATTTCCCCGTGGATCCGGGCAAGGGCATTGCGGATGACCTTGGACATCGCGTCGATTTCCGGGTCTTCGTGGTCGGCGTAATTGCCGCCGAGATTGACGAAGCCTTCCGAGACCTTGCGGGTTTCGGCGGTTTCGAAGTCCATGGACATTTCCTTGGCGATGCTCTGGGTGACGGAGGCACCGCCGGTCTGGAAGGAGGAAATGTAGGCCCGGGATCCTTCGATGAAGATCAGGTTGGTTGTGCGGGCTCCGAGGTCGACAAGGAGAACGCATTCCGTGACGTCCGGGTAGTTGTAGCGGAACGCGTTGTAGAGGGCGACGGGGGCGGCGTCGACGATGGCCGTCTTGAGACCGCCGCCTTCGACGGTTCCGTTCAGGTCGTTGAGGTGTTCCGAGCGGACCGCGACGATACCGACTTCGAGTTCACCGCCGCTCTTTCCCATCAGCTGGTAATCCCAGACAGTTTCCGAGAGCGGGAAGGGGACCGCCTGCTGGGCTTCGAAGCCGACGATTTTGTCGACCTGGTCCTCGCCGAGCGGGGGAAGTTTGACGAATTTGGCGATGAGGAACTGGCCGGGGACGGCATAGTTCACTGGCTGATGGGATGCCTTGAGGGCACCGGAGAGTGCGCGGACCGCATCCGTCAGGGCGGGGCGGCGCGTACCGTCAGCAGTTGGATCACCGGCCATTTCCGAGAAGGCATACTCCTTCAGCAGCAGGGCACCTTTGGAACCGAGACCGAAGCGCGCCATGCCGACGCGCTGCGATCCCAGATTAAGAGTCAGAACAGATTTTTTTTCCGCCATCGTGGGTTGTGTTTAGAGCGGCGATTGAGATTTCCGTCAAATAGAAAAGCGATTCGTTCCTGAAGAATCAGCGGGGCTTGACTTCCAGGTGGAAGTCACCCCAGAGGGGAGCGAAGGGAGTTTCCGGTTTGCTGAGCAGGGCGGCCTCCTGCGGGGGGAGGGAGGGGTTGGTCCACCATTCCTTGTTGGCCTCGCTGGTTTTGCGTCCGACGAGGTTGCCATCGATGTAGACCTGAACGCCCCATGCCTTGACCATGGTGGGGTTGGCCGGGCCGGAGGCAGTGGAGTCGGTGACCTTCTGGAGCTGGGGAGGAGAGATGTAGGCGACCGAGTGGATCTTTTCCTTGATGGGGACGTTGGTGTGGATGATCTTGGCGGTCAGGACGCGGCTTTTTTCCTTGGTGGCACCGGCGAGGTAGGCGAAGTATTCGAAGGTGACTTCGTCGTAGGCCTTGCGGGTTTTGTCCTTTTCGGTCTTCGAGAGTTCGGCGGTCGCTTCGACTTCGATTTCGATCCAGTCCTTGGGGGTCCAGCGTTTATCCTTGACGTTGATGGCCTGGATCTGCGGGGTTTTCTGGATGTTGATGTCGACCTTGGCGATATCGACGAGTTTTTCCTTGGCGGCGGCTGCGGCGGGGGCTGGGGCAGCGCCGGCGGCACCCGCTCCTTCCTGAGCGGAGGCTAGGACAGGGGTGGCGGCGAGGGCGAGGATGGCAGGGATGAAGGAGGAGCGCTTCATGGTGGGAAAGGTTTGTTTGATGGTGCGGGAGCGTGGTGCGGGAGCGTATGAGTTCAGCTGGCAGGAATTGGGGGGGCGACGGCTGGGGTTCGTGCGTGAGCGTAATGGAATTAATCGAAAGGACGGCGGAAATTGGGAGAATATCGGGGACGGCGTCAAGGATTTCCCTGCGGAACACCAGGGGAAAATACGATGGCCTCTCCGGAATCGGAATTTCGTTTGAAGCGTAGTGTGCGGCGCAGGTGACGGCAACTCTAAAACCGATTTTTTTCCGCAGAAAAAATCCTTGCGGCGACGCTTGGAGGGATTGGCGTCCTGAGACGCGTAGTGAAGAGGGACTGGCGGGGTGGCGGGGCGGCATGAGGATCGCTGCATGAAGCTGATTTCCCTGCTGACGCTGCTGGTGGTGATGACAGTACGGGGGGCGGATCGGCCCCATGTGCTCTGGATTACGAGCGAGGACAATGGTCCGCAGCTGGGATGCTATGGGGACCGTGACGCGGACACGCCGAATCTGGACCGGTTGGCGTCGCGCGGGGTGCGGTTCCGGCGGGTGTGGTCGGTGGCACCGGTGTGTGCGCCGGCGCGCACGGCCTTGATTTCCGGGGTGTATCCTCAATCCAGCGGGGGGCTGCACATGCGGAGTCAGGTACCGGTTCCGGATGTCTGGAGGTTCTATCCTCAGTTTCTGCGGGAGGCTGGAGTGTATTGCACGAACAATGCGAAGGAGGATTACAACGTGGAGGTCCGCGGAAACGTATGGGATGAGTCGTCGAAGCGGGCGCACTGGCGGAACCGCGGGGCTGGGCAGGCATTCTTTGCGGTCTTCAATATAGAGCTGACGCATGAGAGTCAGGTGCGGAAGCGGCCTCACCGGGTGGTGCACGATCCTGCGGCGGTGCGTTTGCCTTCGTACTGGCCGGATCTTCCCGAGGTGCGGCAGGACTGGGCGCAGTATCATGACCGGATGACCGCGATGGATGGGCGGGTGGGGGAATTGCTTCGTGAGGTGGAGGAAGCCGGATTGGCGGGGGAGACGATTGTGATTTACTGCGGGGATCACGGGCCTGGGCTGCCGCGGTGCAAGCGGACGCCGATGGATTCGGGGCTGCGGGTGCCGCTGCTGATGCACTTTCCGGAGAAGTGGCGGCATTTGGCTCCGGCGGGGTATGCGGAGGGAGGAGAATTGACGCAACTGGTGGATTTCACGGATTTTGCGCCCACCTTTCTGAGTCTTTATGGTCTGGAGATTCCCGGCTGGATGCAGGGCCGGGCCTTTGCGGGGCAGCGCCGGGCCGAGCCGCGGCGTTATGTGTTCGGGATGAGGGATCGGATGGATGAGCGGTACGATCCGGTGAGGTCGGTGAGCGATGGCCGCTGGGTCTATGTACGCAATTTCTTCACGCATCGGCCGGCTGGTCAGCGGGTTGCGTATCAGTTCGAGACGCCCATGACGCGGGCGTGGCACCGGCTGGCGGGGGAAATGCCCTTGCCTGAGGCGCAGGCTGCGTTCTGGAAACCGCATCCGGCCGAGGAACTCTATGATCTGGAGAACGATCCCGATGAAGTGAAGAATCTCGCGGGCGATCCTGGCAGCGGGGAGGTTCTGGCGCGGATGAGGTCGGCGCTCCGGGAGCAGGAGGAACTGGTGGGTGACGTCTCCCTGCTTCCCGAGGCCGAGATGCTGCGGCTGAGTGCGGGGGGATCGCCGTATGCCATGGCACGCGCGGGCGGCAGTTTCCGCTTTGCAGAGGTGGTGCGGTCCGCCTTCGAGGCGAGCCGACCCGGCATTTCCGCCGAAGAGATCGGGACGCTGCTGCGTCACTCCGAGGCCGGGGTGCGCTGGTGGGGGGCGATGGGCTGCCGGATGAGGGCGGATCTTGCGGAGCACGAGCGGGGTCGGCTCGGGGAGATGCTGGCTGAGGAAAATCCGAGTGTCCGGGTGGCGGCGGCCGAGGCCCTGCGGGGCACGGATGCGGCCGTGGCGGTTCTGCTGAAATCGGCCGATCTGCTGCAGTCTGATTACTACGATGCCCTGCGGGCGCTTAATTCGCTGGAGGATCTGGGGGAAGAGCGGGTGGGGCAGCTCCGGGGTGAGTTGATGAAGCTGCCGGTGAGGTCGGGCCGACCCCTTCCGCGGGGGGGCGATTACATGGAGCGGATGCTGAAGCATCTCGGGGTGCGTCCATGAGGGTTGGCGGGCTTGAGGCAAAACGCCACTTGCGGCGAGGGGAAACGGTGGTACTTCCGTATCCTTCCGGTTGATTCCGCGGCTTGCTGGCCGGTAATCGTTTCCGTCTGATTTTTCTATCCTCATTTCCATCCGTCACGATGGCCTCGCCGAAGATTGTGTCCTTTCCGTCAGGGTTGCCGGGAGCGCAGCCCGGGGCGGGCCGGGTTGCCAACCGACAAGACTTTACTGCCATGAAGACCGACCTCATTGAAAAAGCCGCGCGCATCATTCCGAATCCTCCTGTGCTTGTGAATCTGGTATCGCGCCGCGTCCGGCAGTTGAATCAGGGCCGGGCACCGCTCATCAATCCTGCGGCCTATGGAATGCGGCTGGGCCAAGGCGACATTGCCCTGCTGGAAATCATTGAAGGAAAGATTTCCGCGGAATTTGCCGACGCGCCTGTGGAGCCATCCTGAGTGGTCGGGTGCGGAGCTGACGGGTGGTTTGCCGGACGGTTCCGGCGGGCGAGTCAGCAGAATCGAGAAAATCCATGGCTGCCGCGAGCGGGGACATTGCCGTCAACCGGAAGGCGCTGCACGAGTACCACATCCTTGAGAAGCTCGAGGCCGGCGTGGAACTCAAGGGCACCGAGGTGAAGTCGGTCCGGGAAGGACGCATCAATCTGCGGGATGCCTTTGCGCGGGTGGACGGGGGGCAGTGTCTGCTGTATGGCTGTGACATTCAGCCGTATGAAAAGGCGAGCTGGGAGCAGCATGATCCGCGGCGGGTGCGCCGCCTGCTGCTGCACCGCAAGGAGATCATGCGGCTTTATGGCATCTGCCAGGTGAAGGGTCATGCCCTTGTGGCGCTGCGGGCGTACTGGAAGGGACCGCGGGTGAAGATCGAGCTGGCGGTGGCGCGCGGCAAGGATGCGGGGGACAAGCGGGAAGCGCTCAAGGGGAAGGAAGCGAAGCGGGAGATGGAGCGTGAGGCGGCGCGGTTCAACCGGCGGAAGTGAGGGGGGTGGGGGGAGCAAATTGGGGTTTGAAATCGTGGGCGGGAGCGGCCAGGGGGAAGGATGGTGGTATCCCGGAGAGAAATGATTGCGTCCCTGCTGGCGGTGGTGCCCTCGGTTCTGCTGCCGGTCCCGGGACGGGCGCGGGAACCGCTCACTGCAGCGGAGGGCGAACGGCTGGGGAAGCTGATTCCGCGTACATATGCCAAGCTGCAGCGCCGGGAGCCGCTCTATGTGGCGGTTTTCGGGGACGACGTGAGTACCTTTCATCAACCGTCGCCGGTGGAGGGTTCCTACGATGCGGCCCTTGCATGGCATGGTCGGTTTCTCGACCGGCTGGGCGGGGATTTCCATTATCATGGCGGGGTGACGGATCTGGATCCGGTGTCGGCCGTGAAGCGGGCGGATGCCGACATTGTGCGGCAGTGGCAGGAATACCGGGCCCTTGTGGTGGCCCGGGAGAAGTCGGGCAAAGGCCCTGAGCCGGCGCTGCCCGGGGCGATTGGGGCGCAGAAGGAGGCCCCGCAGGCGGTGTTTTCGGTCAACGATCTGCTGCGGCGGGGATTGCCGCCCTCGCGCCGGCCTGTCAGTGCGTCGGCGATTTTCGTGCGCAATTATTCACGGGACGGGGCGGTGGCGGTGCAGGCGATGGAGCCCCTCACGAGCGAGGTTTTTCTGAGTGAGGCTGGCGCGGAGACGGATCTGGTGCTGCTGAGTTGTGGTGGGCGGGATGCGCTCGCTGGTGCTTCGCTGGCATCGTTCCGGGAGGCGATGGAACGGGCCGTGGCGTATTGCCGGGAGAAGGGGGCGGATGTGGTGCTGGCGGCGGTGCCGCCGTCCCTCGAGGGTGGTGATCCGAGGGTGACCCTGGGGCGGGCGCGGCCCTATGCGGCGGTGCTGCGGGAGATTGCCGAAACGGCGGGCGTTTTCTTTGCTGATCTGGGCAATGCGCTGGTGCGGAGGCCGTCCGATCTGATCAATCTGAATGCGCGCGATGCCTTTGCGGCGGCCCTTGACGTACTGCGGCCGCATTTCGACCACCCGGGGATCGAGCCTGCCGGCGTGTCATGGCATCCGAATGGCGCGGCGCACCGGCGGATGGGGGATACGGTGGCTGACTGGCTGGTGCGGGGGGAACCCGTTCCGCAGCTGGAGGTTTCGGCGTTTCTGGACCGTGCGGCGGGTCCGGTGGGCGAGGCGGTGCTGACGCTGCGGTTGTTCAATGCGGGCAAGGTTCCGGTCTCGGCGGTGGTCAGTCCCCTTGTGATGACCGGGTATCGTGTGAAGGAAGGGGCTGCCGATGCGGCGGTGGTGGTGGGACCGGGAAAGGCGAAGCGGCTGGCGGTGCCTGTGGTGGGGGGGGATGGCGGGCAGCCGCCGGGGGACGAGTCCCGTGTGCGGGGTTCCGTGCTGCTGAGCGACGATGGGTTTCTGCAGTTTGCGGATTTTGCGGCTCCGGTGCAGCCTGTTTCGGTGCTGTGGCCCGAGGAGCGCGAGGATGGGGTAGAAGGGGATTGTCTGGTCAAGGCGCAGGTGGTCAATACGGGGACGGTGACCATTGACGCGGTGGCGAAGGTTTTCTGGCGGGGGCAGGAAACGGTGGTGGCGGTGAAGGCCGAGCCTGGGGCGACGGTGCCGCTGCCGCTGCGTCTGGCTCTTCCGGATCCGGGTGAATCCTTCCGTTTCCGTGAGAATGTCAGGGTTGAGATCCCGGTGGGGGACCGCCTGCTGGGCTGGGTGCGGACCATTGAAGGCGTCCGTCATGCCGGGCTCAACCAGCGGTTGCCGCTCGCTCCGCTGGGACCGGAATCGGCGAAAGCCGCGGGCGAGGGAGCCACCGGGTTCGGGTCGGTCTCCGTGCAGGCCGATCTCGAAGGCATTTATTTCATCGTGGAAGTGCCGCCGGAGATTGTGTCCGACGAGGTCGAGGGCAAGCCATGGGGGGCGCTGGAAATTCAGATCGATGGGCGGGGCGAGGTGGCCAACGGAACCTTTGGCTGCATCGGGAAGATTGCCATGGACATTCCCCGGGCGGACGGGCCTGTGAAGGTGAAGTCGGTTCCGCCCGCCGTTTTCGGGGAAGGGTATGCGTATCAGTACCATCCGGACAGCTTCCGGGCGAAGGCCGAGACGAGGCCAGATGGAGCCCGGCGGATCGAATTCACCATGAAGCGGGGGAATCTGGTGCATCATGAATGGTCGCTCGACGGTGCCGGGCAGAGTGATTTCGGGATCAATGTGCGCCTGTTTCTCTGCGATGTACGCGGGGGCGGACCGTCCGTGCTGCGGGCGGGCGTGCTCGCGGAGAGCGGGTTTCCTGTTTATGATGGGCGGGGTCTGACCCTTTTCGAACTGCGGGCGAACCCGGCGAAGCGGTGGTCGGTCCGCATCTTCTGATGGCCCGGGCACGCTCATGAGGGCTATTGTTTCCATCGCTGAGCAGGGCCTGCGGCTCCTCGACCGCCAGGGCAGGATGGTGGCGTGGTATCCGGTCTCGACTTCGTTCCGCGGGCCTGGTTTCGAGCCGGGGAGCAACTGTACGCCGACCGGGCGGTTCCGGGTCTGGCGGAAGATCGGGCATGGCGTGCCCGCGGGAACGGTTTTCCGGAGCCGGAAGGTAGTGGGGCGGTGGCGGGGCGAGGCTGTGGAAGACGATATGATTCTTTCGCGGATTCTGTGGCTGGACGGTGCGGAGGCGGCGAATGCCAACACGAAGGAACGGTACATCTACATTCATGGCACGAATCAGGAAGAAAGGATCGGGACCCCGGCGAGCCATGGCTGCGTGCGCATGACCAATGCTGACGTGATTGATCTCTTCCGGCGACTCCGGGTGGGGTCGGAGGTCGTTATTGATGCGGATGCCCGGGGCATGAAGCTGCCGGAATTACCGAATCTCCTGTGATCCAGCTGCGCAGCATATCCCGGCATTATGAGTCCGAAGGCCGGCCGGTGGCTGCCCTCGATGCGGTGAGTGTGGACATCGGCGACGGCACCTTCACGGCGGTGACGGGACCGAGCGGCTGCGGAAAGAGCACTCTGCTGCACTTGCTGGCGGCGCTTGACCGACCCGATGCCGGGGAAATTGAAGTGGCGGGCGTGCGTCTTGATCTGGCCGGCGAAGCCGAACGGACGAGATACCGCCGGGAGACCGTCGGCATCGTTTTCCAGTTCTTCCATCTGCTTCCCGGCATGACCCTTGAGGAAAATGTCAGTCTGCCCCTCCTGCTGGCGGGGCGCGGAGCCGCCGAAGCCCGTACCCGGGCCCGTGAACTGCTGGCATTGGCCGGACTCGACGGGAAAACGGGGCGGCTGCCGCACGAAGTGAGCGGGGGTGAGATGCAGCGGACGGCGGTGGCGCGCGCCCTCGTGCATCGCCCGCGGCTGCTGCTGGCCGATGAACCGACCGGAAATCTCGACTCAGCCGGGGCCGCCAGGGTCATGGATCTTCTGCACCGGATTCACGCGGATGGTCATGCCACCATTGTCATGGTGACACACAGCGAAACGATTGCCGCGTCGCTGCCTGCAAGGCTGCGGATGGCAGACGGGCGCATCGTCGGCTGAATTGCCCGAGAAATCCATGGGCTGGACCCGGGATTCCGGTGCCGCCGCCCGGCCATCGGCTGAGGCAATCGGCACGCTGCGGCGCTTCCCCGATTGACGGCAGGGCGGGGCGGCGTTTACGGCCCTTCCACTCATCAATTCCCATCAATATCACATGATCAAGATCGGCATCAACGGTTTCGGGCGGATTGGACGCCTCGTGTTTCGCGCCATTTGCGACCAGGGTCTCCTTGGCAAGCAGATTCAGGTAGTTGCGGTGAACGACCTCGTTCCCGCGGACAATCTCGCCTACCTTGTGAAGTACGACTCCGTGCAGGGTCGGGCCAAGGAAGAAGTCTATTCGAAGAAGAGCAGCCCGGACGTGGCCGAGGACGATATTCTGGTCGTGGATGGTCAGGAAATCCGCTGTCTCGCAGTCAAGGAAGGTCCGACCGCTCTTCCGTGGAAGGAACTGGGCGTCGACATCGTCATTGAATCAACCGGTCTCTTCACCGAGGCCGACAAGGCCCGTGGACACCTCACGGCAGGGGCCCGCAAGGTCATCATCTCAGCTCCCGGCAAGAATGAGGACATCACTGTGGTCATGGGGGTCAATCATGAGAAGTACGACCCGGCGTCGCACCACATCATTTCAAACGCTTCCTGCACGACGAACTGCCTTGCTCCGGTGGTCCACGTCCTTCTCAAGGAAGGTTTCGGCATCGAGGAAGGACTGATGACCACGGTCCACAGCTACACGGCGACGCAGAAGACGGTGGATGGTCCCTCGAAAAAGGACTGGAAGGGCGGACGTTCCGCTGCCATCAACATCATTCCGAGCGGCACCGGTGCAGCCAAGGCCGTGGGCCTCGCCATTCCCGAAGTGAAGGGCAAACTGACGGGCATGGCCTTCCGGGTGCCGACCCCGACGGTCTCTGTGGTCGACCTCACCGTGAAGACCACGAAGGAGACGAGCTACGCGGAAATCAGCGCCGCCATGAAGAAGGCCAGCGAGACCTATCTCAAAGGCATTCTGGCTTGGACTTCCGACGAAGTGGTCAGCACCGACTTCATTCATGATCAGCACAGCTCGATCTTCGATGCTGGCAGCGGCATTGAACTGAACAGCCGTTTCTTCAAACTGGTGAGCTGGTACGACAACGAGTGGGGCTACTCGAACCGGGTGGTGGATCTCGTGAAGTACATTGCATCCAAGGGGCTCTGACTCTGCGGGTTGTTCATTCTGAACTCATGAAGAGGGTGCCGGAAAGGCACCCTCTTCTTTTTGGACGGGGTACGAAAAAAAATGATTTTTCTGTGCCGCAAATGAGTGAAATGGTGTATTGTCCGGCATGATCTTACCATCTGCTTTCGCGAAAATGCTTGATGAGTTCATGGATGCGTCCGGACTCAATGGAAACGCACTGGCCGAGGCCATCGGTGTCAAGCCCACCAGTATTTCCGGTTGGCGTCACGGTCGGGATTTCCCTGATGGCGACAGCATGCGGCGGATCATCGAAACGCTGCGCGGCCGGATTTCGGATGATGACGCCCGGATTCTCCTGCGGGCGTGGATGGAACTGCGCCTTGGGGATGTTGCCAAGCTGTCGTGGGAAGATGGGCAGCCTTCCAAGGGGAAGGGAACCGATGGCCGTGCCGCGCTTGACCAGATGCTCTGGCGCTGGACTCACGCTGAGCGCGAGGACATTCACCGCCTGCTGCAGCAGGCCGAACTGAAAGGGGTGGTGCGCGAGGCACTGGTGGCCCTTGCCCGCTGCATCTAGGGTTCCGCGCGGGAGTTCCGGCAGGAGTTCCCGGGGACCTGACCGGGAAAGGGCTGCTGGTTGGGGTTTCCTCAGGCTCTCCCGGGGAGACAGCGCCTACGTTCTTCACGGGGTTGCTTTCCCCGGACGGCGCTTGTGAAATTTTTCACAAATACCCTTGCCCGTGTCCGGCGCGGAGGCATCATTTCCCGCCCGACTTCCGAACAGAAAACCGCCTGAAAAATCCCGTGAGCACTGCTTCGAACTCATCCGCTTCTGCCGCTCCGCCCGTGGACATGGTCAACGTGCAGGTGAATGGAAAATGGATGCAGTTTCCCAAGGGTCTGCGGATGATCGAGGCCCTGCGGAGGGCATCGGTGGAGGTGCCGCACTATTGTTATCATCCGAAGCTGAGCAGTCCGGGGAACTGCCGGATGTGTCTGGTGGAGATGGGGATGCCGGTGCGACCGGCTCCTGGACAGACGGAGGTGGAGAAGGATGAGCATGGCTTTGCGAAGATTCAGTGGAGCCCGCGGGCGGTGATTGCCTGCGCGAACACGGTTTCCGAGGGGATCGGGATCCGCACGGAAGGAAAGCTCGTCGAGGAATGCCGCCGCGGGGTGATGGAGTTCCTGCTGATCAATCACCCGCTGGATTGCCCGATCTGCGATCAGGCCGGCGAGTGCCGCCTGCAGGAATTCAGCGTCGAGCATGGCCGGGGCGAAAGCCGTTTTGTCGAGGAAAAGGTCAAGAAGCCGAAGAACGTAAGCATTGGCCCGCGCATCATGCTGGACGACGAGCGCTGCATCATGTGCAGCCGCTGCATCCGTTTCACGGCGGAGATTGCGGACGAACCCGTCCTCGGATTCACGGAACGCGGCAGCTACACGGTGCTGACCACCCATCCGGGGAAGGAACTGGGCCACAACTACAGCCTCAACACGGTGGACATCTGTCCGGTGGGCGCGCTCACAAGCAAGGATTTCCGCTTCGCCATGCGAGTGTGGTTCCTCAAGGAAACCGAAAGCATCTGCACCGGATGCGCGCGCGGATGCAATACGGTCATTGGTTCCCGCAATGATGTCGTGCACCGTCAGACGCCCCGGCAGAATGACGAGGTGAACTCCACATGGATGTGCGACGAGGGACGGCTTGATTTTCATTGGGTGAACAGCGAACGCCGCATGACCGAGCCGACCGTCCGCGAGAACGGACGTCACCGCACCGCGGGATGGCAGGAAGCAATTCAGACGGCCGCAGCGGAACTGCGCCGGGCCGAACCCGGACAGATCGCCCTCGTGGCGAGCGGCCGCATGACGAACGAGGAACTGTATCTGGCCCGTCGGCTGGCTTCCGTCCTCGGAATCCTGCCAGCCCACATTGACATTGTCCCGCGGTCCGGTCCTGCGGATCAGTACCTCGTCGCCGCAGACCGCAATCCGAACACGAACGGTGCTTCCCTCGTCCTCACCCCGACCCCGGGAGCCCAGCTCTCTGGAATCCGCGAGGGTGTTGCCTCCGGCCGCATCACGACCGTGATTTCCCTGCGCGAGAATCTCCTCGCCGGTGCAGCCTTCCCAGCCGACGATCTCGGCAAGGCAAGGTTTGTTCTCCAGACCCATGTCATGCTCAATGCGGGCGCGGAATCGGCTCACGTGGCTCTTCCCGTGGCGGCTTACGCCGAAAAACGCGGAACCATGGTCAATGCGGGCGGACGCCTCCAGCGGCTCAATGCAGCGGTCGCTTCCCCCGGCATGGCCCGGGATGACTGGGAGGTCCTGCGCGACCTCATCCTCGCCATTTCCGGCCAGAACGGAATGTATTCGGTCGAAGACGTCTTCCGGGCCATGGCTGCGGATGTGCCGCAATTCAGCGGTCTTACCCTGAATTCGATTGGGTCTCAGGGTGTTGCCGTCCTCGAGACCGGAGCCACGGTTCCCCTCCTCGAACGCGAGAAGGAACGCCGCGCCCGCGGCATCATCGTAGGCTGATCGACGAAACCTTTGGCGGCGTCGGTTTCCGGAGAAAACTCCCCGGAGCGCTACCGCGCCGCCCCTGCCGATTCCGTCGCCCTGAGAGAACTGGTCGCTACGGTGCTAACAAATGTGAATTACTGGCATTTCCCGAATTTCCATAGGGCCAGCATGATTTTTCGGTCATGCGTAGCGAAAAACTTTTGACGCCGGGCGTCCGGGTCGGTTAGTTGTCATTTTGTCGGAAAACACGTGGTCTCATTCTGCGGAGACCCTGCCGCTTGCCCGACTTTCTCCTGACCTCCCTTTGCCCATCGAATTTTTCCCGAGAACACTATGAAACGTGCTGCCCTGAAACGCTGGATTCCGTTCCGTCTTGCTGCCCTTGTGGCTCCTCTGATCGCTGCCTGGCCTCAGATGGCGCGCAGTGCGGACATCTGGTGGGACAACGTGGGAGGAACGGCGAATGACTGGGGTGGGCTGGCCAACTGGTCGTCCGTGGTGGGAGGGGGCACGAATCCGACGGCCATTCCCGGGGCGGCGGACATTGCGATTTTCAACGCGACTTCTCTGACGACGGCGCAGACTGTGAACGTCAATGCGGATCGCACTCTGCTCGGACTGAGCTCGACTTCCGGTGCCGCGGTGACACTCCAGGCGGGCGGGACGAACCGCCTGCTGACACTTGGAGCGTCTGGAATCGTGAAGTCGGGTGCGGGAGCCATGACGATCGGGTCGGCGACGGCGAACCAGAATGTGAACGTGCGTCTCGCGGCCGATCAGACGTGGGCCAATAACAACAACACGGGCATTCTCAACATCATCAACGGGGTGCAGCCGAGCACAGCGGCTAACCGCAAGCTCACGCTGGGTGGCTCGAGCACCGCCGCCAATGTCGTCACGGGGATCATCGCCAATAATGGAGCGGGTGTCCTCAGCATCGACAAAGCCGGAGCAGGGCGCTGGACTCTGGCCGGGGCCAACACCTTCACGGGTGCCGTCAACATTCTGGCGGGAACCATGGTTGCTCAGAACAACGCTGCCTTCGGAACTACGGCGGCTGGGACTACGGTGGCATCGGGTGCCGCTCTTGAACTCGGTGGAAGTGTCGCGGCGAATGGTCTCAATCTCGGCGGTGAAGTCATTACGGTGAGCGGCACGGGTGTGGGCGGCACGGGAGCGCTGCTGAACACGAGTGCCAACGATCAGCAGAATGCGGTGCAGCAGGTGGTGCTGGCCGGCGATGCCAGCTTCGGTGGCAGTCGACGCTGGGACATCCGCAGCGGTACGGCGCTCGGTGCCAGCCTCAACGGCAGTGGCTTCAGCGTCACGAAGGTGGGCACCAACTACCTGCCTCTCGTCAACGTCAATGTCGCCAACGTCAATCAGTTCCGTGTGCAGAGCGGAACCATGGCTGCGGAAGTCTCCACGCTGATCAATTCGTCTAATGTCACGGGCGGCGTGCTCGTGCAGCCAGTCGCCTCAGGAACCGCTGCCTGGAATCACTGGGGCAGCAACCTGAGCCACTCGGCTGATTACCGTCTCGACTCGACGGCAGCGGGATCGACCGCCCGGCTTGAAGTTCAGAATGGAGTCACCACCTTCACCGGAACGCTCACTGCGACTGGCAATGGCAACGTGATCGATGTCGACGGTGGCTGGCGCGGCATCATCAATGGCGTGCTCGCTGGCGATGGGGCCATCTCGAAGAACGATAACGGGGCCCTGCTCATCAATGGCAACGCGAACACGCATTCCGGAGCCTTCACGATTTCCGCCGGTTCGCTGGGCGGTGTGGGAACGCTTTCCTCTTCGACGGTAAACTGGAACAATGGTGCGAACATCAGCCCGGGGGACCTGACCCTTTCGGCAGGGACCCTGACGCTGTCCGGAAATGTCATTTCCTCCGGGACGAACTCCGCAGTATTCAATGTGGGTACCGCTTCCGACCGACTCGTGACCGGAGCGCTCACGCAGAATGGAACGACGGCGGTGACGGTTGCTGCCGGGGCGGGGTTCGCCGCCGGCACGTATCCGCTCATCTCCTACGGCAGCCTCAGCGGCAGCACTGGCGCTGCCGGGTTCACGATCGGGCATCACTTGAATGGTTCCCTGCAAAATAACGCCGCAGCCGGTACCATTGACCTCGTGGTCAAGGGAACCGAGCAGATGATCTGGACGGGTGCCAGCAATGGCATTCTCGTGGCAGGTTCGCTCACGAATCCAGTGCTTCCCAACTTCTCGTGGCTGGGTTCCGGTGCGGAATTCGTCAATGGAGACAGCATTGTCTTCAATGATTCTGCGGTGGGGCCGACCAGCATTGTCCTTCCATCTTCCCTCACGCCGGGATCAATCACTTTCGACAATTCGGCGAAGAACTACACGATTGACGGCCCTGCCAGTTTTACAGGGACGGCTGGGTTGGTGAAGTCGGGTTCCGGTACGCTCACGTTCCTTGCGAACCAAAGCATCACGGGTCCCATTTCGGTTGAAGGAGGAACCCTGCAACTCGGGAGCGATAGCCGGTCAGCCACGTTTCCGGGAGCCTCTGGCGTGCTGCCGACGATTAATCTGGCATCAGGAACCACCCTCGGGCTCTCCGCCGGGGGCACCGCTGAAGTCGGTCTCAGCAGCAATATCAGCGGCAGCGGACGGATCGTCCTCAATTCAACGCAGAACGATACGCTGCACAATTTCACGGCAGACCGTGGCAACATGGCGCTGCGCGGCGACAACAGTGGCTTCACGGGCGATATCATCATCACGGATGGCAACCGCCTGCGGGCGAATTCGACGAATGCCCTCGGGAATGCGGCATCGATCACCATCGAAAATGGCGGCGCTCTGTTGGCTGACCCTTCTGCGGGTGGCATGGTCTATTCCGGCCCGGTTTCGGTGGGCGGACGCGGCTGGCAGGAAACGGGAGGTCAACTGGGCGCTCTCCGTCTGAACTTCAATACTACCCTGAGCGGTCCGGTGACCCTGACTTCCGATACGCGCATCAGTGCGGCGGTGGGCACCACGGCGAACACGAACGAGGGTACGATTTCCGGCGTGATTTCCGGTCCGCATGCTCTTGAAGTAGGACTTCGCCAGATTGCCGCAAGTGCCAGCGGGACCATCACGCTGAGCAACCCGGCGAATACCTACACGGGCGACACCTCGATCACCCGGGCGACCGTCAATGCGGCCACCATTGCCGACGCCGGGCAGGACAGCAGCCTCGGCAAGGGATCGACCATCAATCTCGAAGTGGGAACCCTCCTCGTGACGGGTGCAGGTCCCATGAACACGAACCGGACGATCACAGTGAACCAGGGAGGTCAGGGTGGCGGCATCATCGGCACCAGCGATCCGTCAGCCACGCTCACGATCACGGGCAAGATTGTGAACGGGAACGCCAACTTCCCAGTTTCCAGCCTCGACTTCATCAACGGCAGCCCCACGGCCCTCGGAACGGGCGGCACAGTCGTTCTGAATACCGCGGATCCCATCGTGGCCTCCAGCACCACGGTGCACCGCCAGAATCTGACCCTGGCCGGGAACACAAGTTTCACGGTGGGTTATCCAGTCCAGGGCTCGACCTCGGCACCCTTCGGTTACCCTGGCGGTTTCAACCTTGGCAACAGCACGAGCGCCACGAATGCGGGCCCGGTGACCCTCACGGTGCAGGACAATGCCGTCCTCACGACCTACGGGAACTTCGATGCGGGCAACCAGAATCCGGGCTTCGTTCCCGGTGGTACGGGCGTTACCATCCTGCAGACCGGCGGGACCATCAATGCTCTCCGCGGCGGTGGATCGTACTCCGCGGGTTCGGGTGATTCGGCGAACCGCGCCATGCGCATCGGTCACTGGACGAATGGTGATACCACCTATGCGCTCTCGGGAGGAACTCTCAATGTTCCCAATGGCTATGTGGCGCTGGGCTGGGATGGAAATGGCACGATCAATCAGAGTGGCAGTTCCGTGGCCAATGTCAGGGGCCTGCGGATCGGCAACAACGCAACCTCCGTGGGCAAATACACACTCGCCGGCGGGACACTCAATGTCGGCGACCTTGGTATTCTGAAGAACGGGGCCGCGACCACTCATGAATTCAACATGGACGGCGGCACCCTGAAGGCGTCGGCTGATTTCGCGATCAACAGCGGTCTTCCCATCTACGCCCGGGCCGGCGGTGCCATCATTGATACCAATGGATTCACGATCAACTCGGCCTCTGCGATCCTCGACGGCGGCGGTGGACTCGTGAAAAATGGCGCTGGACTGCTCGAACTTCCGGCCGGCAACACCCACACCGGAGCGACTGTGGTGAATGCTGGTTCACTCGGTGGTTCCGCGGCCACCTTCACGGCATCCAATGTAACGGTCAATTCGGGAGCCAGCGTGTCCGGTTCCGCTTCCTTCCTCGCCGCCAATGGGATCGCTCTGACGGTGAATGCCCGCGGGGCCATCAGTCCTGGGTCATCCTCGGGAGCGGGAATCGGTACGATCACCGCAACGACACTCAGGCTCGCAGCGGGCTCTCAGCTGAATCTGACTCCGGGGGCTGCCGGGGCGGGTGATATCATATCGGTGACTGCAGAGGGTGGTCTGGTGACACCTTCCGTGAATCCTTCCGTGGGTAAAGCATCGCTCAATGTTCTTCCCGTGGGCGTGCTTGAGGCGGGAACGTACGATCTGGTGCTCTATAACACAGCCATCGGCGGAGGCGGATTTGCCGGCATCAATGCCAATCTTCCGCACCTGATTGACGGAGTGGTCTTTGATAATGGTGCTGGACGCATTCAACTGACCCACTCAGGCCAGGAGACGATGACGTGGACGGGAGCATCCGGTGGTTCGTGGGACACATCTTCCACCAATTTCTCGGGCACGGTGACAGGTCCAGACAGCTTCCTTCAGGGAGATGTTGTCGTTTTCGACAGCACCAAGTCGCCTGTGGAGACCGCGGTGACAGTTGCTGGTTCCGGGGTCACGCCGGCATCGGTGAGCATCAATGACACGGCGGGATCGTTCACCTTCTCCGGTGGCTCCATCAACGGCGGTGGTGGCATCACCAAGACGGGTGCTGGCAAGACCGTAATGGCCACGGATAACACGAATACGGGGACCACGACCATTTCCGCGGGCACGCTCCAGATTGGCAATGGCGGCACGAAGGGGAATCTCGGCAGCGGATCGGTCGTGAACGATGGAACCCTCGCGGTCAATAAGTCTTCCCAGACAGTGCTCACGGGAGCAATTTCCGGAACCGGGGTACTGCGCAACGATGGGACGGGCCGCACGATCCTTCCTCGCGACAACAGCTATGCGGGTGGTACGGTCATCAGCAAGGGAACCATGGAAGGCCGGACGGCGGCTGCCTTCGGAACCGGGAGCATCACGCTCGGTGATGCCTCCACCGGGGCCAGTGACGTCGCACTGCTCTTCAATCCGTTCAATAACGACGCGGCCATCACCGTGGCGAATCCGATTGTGGTGGCTGCCGGTGGCACTGGCCGGGTCACGATTGGATCGGGCGAGAATTCCAACGTGGGAGCGGGTCTGATCTTTTCGGCGGCGAGCACCTTGACGCTGAACCGCGATGTGACCCTGACTGGTGACCTTGACCGGACGACGTGGGAAGGGGTCATCAGCGGGACGGTCGACACGATCAATATCGCGCCCAGTCCTGCGCTGGATGCCACTCTGCGGCCGGGTCGGGTGAGTTGGAGCGGAGCGAATACCTTCACTCCGGCGACGGCCCCATTCACGACGATCAATGTGCTCGACCGGGCGATCTTCCAGTTGGGGCAGGCAACGACTAGCGCCGCCATCGACCAGGTGCCGGATACCGCTGCGGTGGTGGTGGCGGCTGGTGGCACGCTGCAGTTCGGGATTGCCAATGACAGTGAAACAATCGGCGATCTGTCGGGAGCGGGTACGGTTCGCAACATCACCAACACGGCGCTCAATCTGACGTTCGGAACTTCGCGGGACACGGAGTTTTCCGGGGTTCTCAACGGAGGCAATGCCCTTTCCTTCATCAAGCAGGGGAGCGGGACATTCACGATGAGCGGCAACCTCGATAATTCCTCGGGCAACGTCACGGTGAACGCTGGCACCGTTCTGCTGGCCAAGAACAGCACTCCGTTTGTGCATGCGCTCGGGGCCGCTTCGACCGTGAATGCAGGCGGCACGCTGAAGCTGGGTGGAACTTGGACTTACACGCGCCCGGAGAGCGATGGCCGTGCCGGGGTCAATTCTGCTCCGTCCAATGCCCCGGCGAACTATGTGGACCAGGTGTACAACGGGTCCGGGCTGACGATCAACGCAGGTGGTGTCCTTGATATGAACGGGCGTTCGGAAGCCGTCAACACGCTGGCCGGAGCGGGTACCGTGACGAACAGCGGCGGGGTTCCGTCCATGCTGTATATCGGTGCGAACAACGGTGACAGCACCTTTACGGGTCTCCTTGAAGACGGGACTGGTGGCCTTGGCGTCGTCAAGATGGGTACCGGGGTGATGACTCTTTCGGGTGCGAGCACCTACAGCGGGGTCACGGAGATCCGGAGCGACAACGTAACCATCACGGACCTGCAGGCCCTCGGATCAGCTGTCGGTGGCACGATCATCGGAGCCAACCGCGACAATTCCGGTGCCACCGATATTCCGTCGCTCACGATCAATGTGACCACCGCCAGTACGCTGGAGGCTCCGAATATTCTCGCCGAACCGCTCACGCTGCGCTCGGAGACGGCTGGGGACCAGCGTTCCCAGGTTGTCAACTCGGCCCAGACCACACGGCTGACGGGTCCGATCGTGCTGGAAGGCGATGGCATCAGCCAGTTTGTCGCCAGCCAGGCAGCGGGAAGTCAGTTCCAGATCAATGGCGGTATCACCGGTACCTCCAACGGTATTCTCTTCCTGCGTGGAGCCGGGGAACTGCAGGTCAACGGTGTCATCAATGCTCCTGCCCTGCAGGTGGCCAAGACTGAAGGCAGCCTGCTCATCCTGAATTCGACGGGCAACGATTACCTCGACATCTCGCTGGTGCACGGGACCACGCGGACGGATGTTCCGAATGCGATCGATCCGACCGCGATCCTCCGCATGGGGCAGAACGGGAATGACAACACGCTCGATCTGAATGGCAACAATCAGACGGTGGCCGGGATCAGGCTGAACTTCGGCTTCTCGGATGCCCGCAACCGTTTGGTGACGAACCTGTCGGCGACGCCGGCGACCCTGACCATCAATACGCCGAATGCGCTTGGCGCAGACATGAACTATGGTGCTCCGGGCCTCGGTGGAACCATCTCGGGGAACCTGTCGCTTGTGAAGGATGGCCCGGGCACGCAGGTGCTGTCGGCGGCCAATAGCTACACGGGGACGACGACGGTGAATGGCGGAACCCTGCGCATCGACGGCAGCATCACGAGTGCGGCCACCGTGAACCGGAATGGCACCCTGGCTGGTCTCGGAACGGTCGGCACCGTCGACGTGACAGACGGCGGCAAGCTGCGTCCGAGCGGCATCCTGACGACTGGAGCGGTGACGACCCGGGTGGGTGGTCTGGTGGAATTCTCGATCGGGGGAACCACGGCAGGCACGCAGTACACGCGCCTCAATACCATCGGGGCCATCAATGTGGACAGTTCGACCCTTGTGGTGTCGCTGACGAATGGCTTCGTTCCTGCGCAGTTTGATGCCTTCACGCTGTGGGCGAACGACGATACGGATCCGTTTGCGGGAACCTTCGATGGTCTCCTTGAGGGATCGCTGCTGCCGGTGGCAGGGACGTCCGGCACGGCGGATCTTGATGCTGACTACTGGAGGGTTTCGTACACGGGCGAAACGGGGAACGACTTCGTGCTGACCTATGTGCCGGAACCGGGTACGGCGGCACTGCTGCTGGCGGGTGGTCTGCCCCTGCTGCGCCGCCGCCGCCGTGCGGCCTGAGTCGCTTCCGCATTGATTCCGGAGCCGCTGCCCGGGGGATTGTCCCTGTGCAGCGGCTCTTGCTTTCCGGGCTGGGGTGGGTATCCGCTGGGCCTCCATGGCAGGATTTTTCCGAAAGCTGATTGAGCGGTTTACCCGGCGTAAGGTTGATCTCGATGAACTCGAGGAGACCCTGATCACCGGTGATGTGGGTTTCCGGATGACCGAGCGGATTCTGGGACGGCTGCGGGACATGGGGCGGAGTCTTGATCCCGAGGAAGTCGTGGATGTCTGTCGGCGGGAAATGCTGACACTGCTTCCGGAAGTCAATCCATCGCTGCCTTTGTTTCCGGACCGTCCCTGTGTTGTCCTCATTGTGGGGGTGAACGGGACGGGCAAGACGACGTCGACGGCGCGGCTGGCCCATTGGCTGAAGTCGCGCGGCCATTCCGTGATGCTGGCGGCTGCCGATACCTTCCGGGCGGCGGCCATCGAGCAACTGGATGCCTGGGCTCAGCGGCTGGATGTTCCCATCGTCAAAGGGCAGTACAAGGCGGATCCAGCGGCTGTCTGTCATGATGCGTGGGAGGCGGCCAGCCGCCGCGGCATTCAGTACCTGCTCTGCGACACGGCTGGGCGGCTGCACACGAAGGACAACCTGATGGCTGAGTTGTCGAAGATCGAGCGGGTCATTGGCCGCAAGGACCCATCGGCCCCGCATGAGACCCTGCTGGTGGTGGATGCCACCACCGGGAGCAATGCGCTGCATCAGGCCCGGGAATTTCAGAAAGCCGTTGGAAAGCTCACGGGACTGATTGTGACCAAGCTGGATGGCAGCGGCAAGGGGGGCTGCGTGATTGCGATTCAGGATGAACTGGGCATTCCGGCCCGTTTCGTGGGCACCGGGGAAGAAGCGGGGGATTTCGATGTCTTCGAGTCGCGCCGCTTTGTCGAGAAGATCCTCTGAATGGCCGGAGTGGCTGATTCCACGATTGCGCGGAGAGCGTCGGCTGTGAATGGTCGCATGTTTTCCCCGGCCCGGACAGCATGACCCCGCTCTTCCGCAAATTTCTTGGACTGCACTGGATCCTTTTCGTGACCATGCTGGCCCTCATGGCTGCCGGTGTGTATTCGATTTATGCGGCGGTGCATTTCCGGGATGGGGACCTTGCGTTTCTCAGCGGAAAATGGCGGGATCAGATCAACTGGGCGATGGTGGGAAGTCTCGTATTTTTTCCGGCGGCGCTGATCGACTACAAATGGATCCGCTGGGGAGCTTTCGGGATGTATGCGGTGGGACTTGGTCTGCTGGGGGCTCTGTTCCGCTTTGGAGAAGGCGTGCATGGCCAGCAGATCCAGCTGGCGCTTCCGGGGATCGGGCAGTTTCAGCCGGCTCAGGTGGCGATTGCCTCGACGATTCTGCTCATGGCGGTGGTGCTGGCGGAAGGGCATAAGCGCTTTCACTGGATGCAGCATTATCTCATGCGCTTTCTGGTATCCGGAGCCGTTTTCCTTGTGCCTTTCGGAATGATCACGGCGCTCGGCGATATTGGGTCGGCCATGGTGATGATTCCGGTGGCCTTTGTGATGATGGTGGTGGGCTCGATCCCGTTCCGTTGTCTGCTGGCGGTCCTGCTGCTGGGGGTGGCGATGGCTCCGCCGGTCTATTATTTTGCGCTCAAGCCGTACCAGAAGGACCGGATCACGGTGCCCTACGACATCATGGCTGGCCGCAAAGTCGATGTGAAGCGGGAAGGGTATGCCACCGACACGCTGCTGAAGGCCGTGGGTTCGTCTGGCTGGGAAGGGAAGGGCATGGATCCGGCGAAGCAGGAAGAGAATCTTCCGAATCTGACCCTGCTGGGGATTGTGCCGCAGTACACATCGCATGACGACTTCATCTTCACGGTGGTGTGCGAGACCTTCGGGTTCCGCGGGGCGGCCCTCATGGTGGGAGGCTTTGTGTTTCTGCTGATGCTGTGTCTGAGCGTGGCCTTTTTTGCGAGGGATGCGCTGGGGCGCTTGGTGGTGGCGGGGGTGCTGGCCCTGCTGTTTGCGCATACCTTCGAGCACATCGGGATGAATATCGGGCTCCTGCCGATTACCGGGATCCCGCTGCCGCTCATCAGTTACGGCGGAACCTTCCTTGTCATGAATCTGTTCCTCTTCGGGCTCGTGCAGAGTGTCTGGGTCCACCGCAATGCGGCCATCGAGGCGAGGCAGGCGGCGCGCAGCGAAGCCCGGCGGCGTCCCATGCCTGGATTTGCATGAGCATTCCGTAATTCTGCTTCCCACAGGAAGACAGATCTGTTAGTTCCGTGGGGATAACATGAAACTGTTTCCTGACATGATGACCGGTCGATTCCGCATGCTTTTCCTGCTGGCTGCTTTGCTGCCGATGCCTTTGTGGGCGGCGGAGGAAGTGATCAATGCTTTTGATGATCCTGGCGAGGCTTCGGTGTATGCCGGCGAGACGTGGTCGGTGGCGGCGGCGCTTTCACATGACAATGCGGATGCGGCGGGTCATGCGGGATCGGGATCGCTGCGGATGGAATGTGCGCTGGCGTCGGCTGGGGGGTATCAGCAATCGGTGGTATCCCGTCAGATTCCGCAGGCGAATGCGGAGACGGGCTATCTGCGGCTGGAATGCGATGTGAAGGTGGCGGCGGGGTCGTCGCTGCGGACGGGGGCGCAGGACTATGGGGTGTTCGAGGTGATTTTCCGGAATGGGAGCGGCTGGGCTTGGAATTCGCTCGGGGGGAAGCGG
>Ga0315909_10002040_pt1 | contig 26552 bp, 26 predicted proteins | sample LakEriMetagenome_11_FD_203527 | JGI IMG/M metagenome (GOLD analysis project Ga0315909, IMG submission 203527) | Freshwater fungal communities from buoy surface, Lake Erie, Ohio, United States - Buoy 2 MA125 | ecosystem: Environmental > Aquatic > Freshwater > Lake | place: USA: Lake Erie, Ohio...
GACTGCTTGCTCAGGGTAGCCGGTTTGCACAATGACCTCTCCGTGGCCAGAGTGCCGACCAGCACGTCCCGCAACCTGCATCAATTGAGCAAAGAGTCGTTCAGGTGCACGGAAATCTTGCGAGAACAACATCGCATCCGCATTCAAGACCCCCACTAAGCCTAAGTTGGCGAAGTCGTGACCTTTGGCCACCATTTGCGTGCCCACCAAAATATCAACTTCACCAGCGTGCACACTCGCAAACAACGCCTGCGCACTTCCTTTCTTTCGCGTGCTGTCGGCATCGATACGCAGCACCCTAGCCTCTGGGAACAACTCTGCAAGATGTTCCTCAATCCGCTGCGTACCGCGACCCATTGGCTGCATGTCTTGATCACCACACTCGGGGCAAGCCTTTGGCACACGCTGTTGAAAGCCACAGTGGTGACAATGGAGTTGATGGCGCCCTTGATGGGCACGATGCAATACCGTGAACGTGGTGCAACGTGAGCACTGACTCACCCATCCGCAAGAGTTGCAATGCAACGCAGGTGCGTAACCACGCCGATTTAAAAAAATCAGAACCTGTTCCTTATTTGCCAACCGCTCACGCATTGCTGTGATTAAGTGAGGGGACAGCCCGTGCTCCATTTGGAGGCGACGTGTATCCACCAAGCGCACCGTTGGCAGCGTTACCTCGCGCGCTCGATCCGGTAGATCTAGCCGCTGGTAATGCTTCTTTTGCGTGTTTACCCAGCTTTCAAGCGACGGCGTGGCCGAACCCAGTACGATCGGTATGTTTAGGTCGTGGGCACGCCACACCGCCAAGTCACGGGCAGAGTAGCGCAAACCATCTTGCTGCTTATAGGATGCATCATGCTCTTCGTCCACAACGAGTAAACCCAAGTCGTCGATCGGTGCAAAGATCGACAAACGTGTACCTAAAATAATCCTTGCCTGTCCGCGCTGTACGCTTAACCAGGCGCGCAGGCGCTCACCATCAGACAAGGCACTGTGCAAGACCGCAACACCCTCTGGGCCCGCAACAGGCTCGAGTCGTGCGCGTAAAGACTGTTCAAACTGGGGGGTTAGATTTATCTCTGGAACCAACATGAGTACGCGCTGCCCGCGCGCGAGCGCTTGAGCCGCGGCATGCAAATACACCTCTGTCTTACCACTGCCCGTCACACCAAACAATAAGAATGCCTTGAAACCCTCAGAGGCTGCGATGGCGTCAACCGCTACCTGTTGTCCCGCACTAAGGGTTGGGACAACGCTCTGAATAGCCTCGCTTTGGGCTGCCTTGCGTCGCTTATCCAAGCGAGCAACCGGACCGCCTGCGGCACGCTTACCTTGATAGGCCGCCAAGCTTCGAAGCGGTGAAGGTAAGGCTGGCAAGATAACTTCACCGAGGGGGCGTTGGTAGTACTCAGCCGCGAAACGTGCAAACTTAATCCAGCTTTGACTCAACGGAACAATATCTTGCAAAACCAGCTCAACATCCTTAACGAGGGCTGGATCGTAGCTAGGCTCGCTCGGGAGATCGACAACCACCCCAATCATCTTGCGACGTCCAAAAGGGACAATCACACGATCACCCACAGCAACGGCTGTCGTGGCACGATAGTCGAACGGCCCGCCTAAAGGCAGGTCAAGTACGACACTCACCCAGTTTGTTACCGGCCTCATCTTTCCTTATGTTTCATGACACAAAACTGACATCAACTTAATGTGGTTTCTGTAATATTGAGCTAAAACGCTGAACAGAAATGAGTTCAACTCAAAACCACAGAGGTATGTGGATAACTTTGGGGAAAACATACGTTAGTGAAGCAACAAAACCTCGCACTCTACGTGTAATTATTTGTCAACCAAGCGATTAAAATTGATTTAAACAATATAAATCAATGACTTATATAATCATCGGAGAATTAGGTTTGTAATATGCGGGGTTTCCCGGCTTGCCCAATATTTGTGCACAACTACCTTTATTCGATCTAGCTTTTCAAGCAATTTGCCCCGATAAGCCGCATAAATACTCAGCTTTTTGGCTTATACCGCATGAAACCTAGGGCTATACAAACGAACCTCGTCAACTAGCGCTTGAACAGCTTCTGGTGGCGTGAATTGCGAGATCCCGTGTCCCAAATTAAAGACATGTCCGCCTTGCTTCACGGGTCCGAAAGCATCAAGGACTCGGCGCACTTCGGCACGAATTGCTTGCTCGCCACCAAAGAGGGCAATGGGATCAAGGTTTCCTTGAAAGGCAACTGAGTCAGCCACTCGGCGACGTGCTGCTGCAAGGTCAACAGTCCAATCCAAGCCAACTGCGTCTGCACCGCACGCTGCGATTGACTCGAGCCACTGACCGCCACCTTTCGTGAACACAATGACAGGCACCCGGCGCCCTTCGCGCTCGCGCTTCAGGGCAGCAACGACCCGCTGCGTGTACTGCAAGGAAAACTGCTGGAACAGTCCATCAGCCAGCACACCACCCCAACTGTCAAAAATCATGACTGCTTGAGCGCCGGCTTCAATTTGCGCATTCAAATACTGCGCGGTTGTTTGAGCGTTGATATCTAGCATCCTGTGCAGCAAGTCGGGGCGTGCATAGAGCATGCCTTTAATCAGTCGATAGTCATCACTGCCTTTCCCCTCAACCATGTAACACGCAACGGTAAAGGGGCTCCCGGCAAACCCGATCAACGGCACTCGCCCATTCAATTGCTTGCGAATAAGTCCAACAGCATCAAACACATACCGCAACTTTTCTAAGTCTGGCACGGCAAGTTTGGCTACATCTGCTTCAGTGCGCACGGGATACGCAAACCGCGGCCCCTCGCCCTGAGCAAACGAGAGACCCAAACCCATCGCATCAGGTACAGTCAAAATATCAGAAAACAATATGGCCGCATCCAAGGGATACCGCTCAAGTGGCTGCAGCGTGACTTCGGCCGCGTACTCTGGATTCTGAGCAAGCCCCATAAAGGATCCTGCACGAGACCGTGTTGCGTTGTACTCAGGAAGGTACCGACCAGCTTGGCGCATTAACCAGGTTGGCGTGTAAGGCACTGGTTCACGTAAGAGGCTGCGTAAAAACACATCGTTTTTTAAGGGTGCGACGGACACAGATTTCCTTTGGTTTTAAATATTGAACTGCGGCGGTGCACAACCACGCCCTGAAGTGCTTTCATTTTACTCTCACAGGTCTTCGACTCGGTACTGTTCCGCGTCAATTTCATACTTACGCATCAGGGCCCAAAATGCGCGCCGGTGCTTACTCGATGCACGAGCCGCCATCGCGATGTTGCCCTGAGCTCTCTCCAGTGCTCGCTCAAGATAGTCTTTTTCAAACCGCTCAATTAGGGCTGCTTTGGCATCGCGAAACGAGCGTGTCGCGGCGAGCAAAGAAGGCGTATTCAAATTTTGTCCAGGCTCCGTAGCCTGACTCTGCACTGCAGTGCGAAGCGGTCTACCCCCCAGATTGCGCCGAGGCATAAGTTTTGGTTCCTCGGGCATGCTTGTGGGCAGCACCGAGGCGTACTCTATTGCAGGGAGTATTCCAACCGCCTGTAACCATGCCGCCTGGCCAGGATGATCAGATTCACGCAAAGAGCCCATACGGGGCACGCGCGCTACAGTCGCCAGTAGCCGCGCACGAAACTCGTCGGGACATAGCGGTAGCCTCACAAAATCGGCGAGACCTAACTCTAGCAAGTCCTGCATTGCAGCAGACTTTAGATCCCGAAAAACTCCAACGATCGGCAGAAAAGGGCCGCGTGGAATCGCCGCCAACGCTTGTCGTGTCCACCCAAGACTATCAATAGACACCGGCAACAGGCACACATCGAATCGTCTGAGGCTCACACCCGCCTGCGCGATCGCATGTACTGGCAGATGAACAACTCTATCCTCCTCAACCTCAAGATCCTGGCCCGCCTCCCAGTCAAGATAATGCAGTCTAATCCTTGCTAGCCCCGCTTGAGCAACCTTGAGCGTCTGAGGCATCCAATTCGCATGCGCTTCCAGCTCTAGTACCGCACAATCTATTTGTTGCCGCATCTCTCTACGCTCCGAGCAAAAGCGTATAGGCTAGAGGGTTAACTGAATAACGAATATTCGGAATTCACGCATGCGTAGCAACCGTAGCGCATCATTCACATAACATAGGATAAAAAAAACGCGCCATACTTGGCGCGCTCTTTTGAATACAACAAAGCCTTAAGACTAGTGCTTGTTCGTGATTTCTCGAATGCGACGTGCTGCAGATGCTTGTGCAACCAACATGTCCAATTCAGCTTGCATCGCATCGATGTCAGCCTTGTCTTTGGCGTTCGCAAGAGCCTCTTGAGCAGCTTGACGTGCGGCCTCAGCTTTCTCGGCGTCGAGTTCGCCGCCGCGAATTGCTGTATCAGACAACACCGTGACATGTCGAGGTTGAACCTCAAGCAAACCACCAGCCACAAAAATACTCTCTTCCGTACCATCCTCTAAGACGATACGAACGAGACCAGGACGAATCCGCGAGATTAGCGGGGTGTGTCCGGGCATAATCCCCAACTCACCCGACTCACCTGGGAGTACCACAAACTTTGCAACGCCCGAATAAAGGGATCTTTCGGCGCTAACAACGTCTACTTGGACCGTAGCCATAACAAATCCTTATTGGAGCTTCTTGGCTTTCTCGAACGCTTCGTCAATGCCGCCGACCATATAAAACGCCTGCTCGGGCAAGGCATCACACTCGCCGCTCACAATCATCTTAAAGCCGCGCAGTGTCTCAGACAGCGGAACGTACTTGCCTGGCGAACCAGTAAACACTTCAGCAACGTGGAAAGGCTGCGATAGGAAACGCTGAATCTTACGTGCGCGAGCCACTGACAATTTGTCTTCTGGCGACAATTCATCCATACCCAGAATCGCGATAATGTCGCGCAATTCTTTGTAGCGCTGAAGCGTTTGCTGCACACCACGTGCAACGTTGTAATGCTCTTCACCCACAACGTTTGGATCAAGCTGACGGCTGGTTGAGTCAAGTGGATCCACAGCTGGGTAAATACCCAGCGAGGCGATATCGCGCGACAACACAACAGTCGAATCCAAGTGCTGAAACGTGGTTGCAGGCGATGGATCGGTCAAGTCATCGGCAGGCACGTATACGGCCTGAATCGAGGTGATCGAACCAGTCTTTGTCGACGTAATACGCTCTTGCAGAACGCCCATCTCTTCAGCCAGCGTTGGCTGGTAACCCACAGCCGAAGGCATACGACCGAGCAGAGCGGACACTTCTGTTCCGGCCAGCGTGTAGCGATAAATATTGTCAACGAAGAACAGAATGTCACGACCTTCGTCGCGGAATTTTTCAGCCATGGTCAGGCCTGTCAACGCAACGCGCAGACGGTTACCTGGAGGCTCGTTCATCTGACCGAACACCATCGCAACTTTATCCAACACCTTGGACTCTTCCATCTCGTGGTAGAAGTCGTTACCTTCGCGCGTACGCTCACCCACACCGGCGAACACAGACAAACCGCTGTGCTGTTTAGCGATGTTGTTAATGAGTTCCATCATGTTCACGGTCTTGCCCACACCCGCGCCACCGAACAGACCGACCTTACCGCCTTTAGCGAAAGGACACACCAAGTCAATCACTTTAATGCCAGTCTCGAGCAGTTCAACTGAAGGCGACAATTCGTCAAACTTTGGTGCAGGTTGATGGATCTCGCGCAGTTCTGTGCTTTGAATAGGGCCCGCGTCATCGATCGGGCGACCAAGTACGTCCATGATACGGCCGAGTGTGCCCGTACCAACTGGAACTGAAATCGCCGCGCCCGTTTTGGACACTGCCATTCCACGACGCAAACCATCGCTTGAGCCCAGCGCAATGGTACGGACAACGCCGTCACCCAATTGCTGCTGCACCTCGAAGGTCAAGCCTTTTTCAGCAAATGCTGATGAGTCATCCGCTAAGCGGAGCGCCTCATAGATATGGGGCATATTATCGCGGGGGAACTGAATATCCACCACGGCGCCGATGCACTGAACGATGGTTCCGTTGCTCATGTCTGATCCTTACTTGATAACTGTCTAATGGGAAACCGTTGGGCTGTCTAGAAATTAGACCGCCGCGGCGCCCCCTACGATTTCCGAAATTTCTTTGGTGATAGCAGCCTGACGCGTCTTGTTATAGACGAGTTGCAGGTCACCGATCACCTTCTTCGCATTGTCCGAGGCTGCTTTCATGGCAACCATACGGGCCGACTGCTCAGAGGCCATATTTTCTGCGACACACTGATACACCAAACCTTCGACATAACGCTGCAACAACTCGTCGATAACAGTTTGAGCATCAGGCTCGTAGAGGTAATCCCAACCATGCTCTGCCGTAACGCTTTCTTTCTCTTCGTTCGCGTCAGAGGATGCTTGATACGGGTCGACAAGTTTGCCGGGTAAAGGCAACAGTCGTGTAAACGTTGCTTCTTGCTTCATCGTATTGATGAACCGGTTGGTCGCGATATAGACCGCGTCCACGCGTCCAGCCAAATAGTCGTCTAGCTGCACTTTGATGGCACCCACCAAGCGATCGAGCTCAGGCTTATCACCAAGACCGATCTCTTGAGAAACAACATTTGCATCGATACGCGTCAATACACCCAAGCCTTTATTGCCCAGTGCAGTGAACTGCGTCTTGATATTTTTGTCGTTGAACTCACGCATGCGATTGAGTACCAACCGCATGATGTTTGTATTGAGGCCGCCGCAAAGTCCTTTGTCGGTTGAAACCACAACAATCCCCACCGCCTTGAGCCCAGTGCGCTCAATGAGGAAAGGATGCGTGTATTCAGGATTGGCTTCCATCATGTGGCTAGCCATCTCGTAGACTTTGGTGGCATACGGACGGCCAGCACGCATCCTTTCCTGCGCTTTGCGCATTTTGGAGGCGGCTACCATTTCCATAGCCTTGGTGATCTTGCGCGTGTTTTGCACGCTCTTGATCTTGGTTCGAATTTCCTTAATTCCTGCCATTTCGCTTCCTGTGTCAGACCTGTTTGCAGGTTTCAGACCATCTGCTGTGTCGCGGATCAGGCTTGCACCCAATCCGCGCTATAGCGGGTTGCTTAGAACGTACCGTGCTTCTTGAACTCCACCAATGCTTTGACTAATTCCGCTTCGTCATCTTTGGAGAGTTCTTTGCTGCTTTCGATGCGTTCGATCATGCCTGCATGCTTGGACTTGAGATAGTCTTTGATGCCCTTCTCAAATGGCAGCACGCTCGAGACTTCAACATCATCCAGGTAACCATTGTTCACGGCAAACAGGATCACGCCCAGTTCCCACACTTGCAATGGCTGGTACTGCGGTTGCTTAAGCATCTCAACCACACGCTTGCCGCGCTCGAGCTGACGACGCGTTGCATCGTCTAGGTCGGAAGCAAACTGTGCAAACGCAGCAAGTTCGCGATACTGCGCCAAGTCGGTACGAATACCACCGGACAGTTTCTTGATGATCTTGGTCTGTGCCGCACCACCGACTCGTGACACCGAGATACCTGCGTTAATAGCAGGACGCACACCGGCGTTGAACAAGTCTGTCTCAAGGAAGATCTGACCGTCGGTAATCGAAATCACGTTCGTTGGAACGAAGGCCGATACGTCACCCGCCTGTGTTTCGATGATCGGCAATGCTGTCAAGGAACCTGTCTTGCCCTTCACAGCGCCATTAGTAAACTTCTCGACATACGCTTCGTTCACACGCGCCGCACGCTCGAGCAGACGTGAGTGGAGATAGAACACGTCGCCAGGATATGCTTCGCGACCTGGTGGGCGGCGCAAGAGCAGTGAAACCTGACGGTAAGCAATAGCTTGTTTGGTCAAGTCGTCATATACGATCAGAGCGTCTTCGCCGCGGTCGCGGAAGTACTCACCCATCGTGCAACCAGCGTATGCTGACAAGTACTGCATGGCAGCCGAGTCAGAGGCAGCAGCAGCAACAATAATGGTGTATTCCATTGCGCCAAACTCTTCGAGCTTGCGCAACACGTTGTTGATTGTCGACGCTTTCTGACCAATTGCGACGTAGACGCACTTAACGCCCTTGCCCTTTTGGTTGATGATGGCGTCTACCGCAACAGCTGTTTTACCTGTCTGGCGGTCACCAATGATCAGTTCGCGCTGACCACGACCAACTGGAACCATCGAGTCAATTGACTTCAAACCAGTTTGCAGCGGCTGTGACACGGACTGGCGAGCAATAACGCCAGGCGCTACTTTTTCGATAATGTCAGTTTGCTTGGCATTGACTGGGCCTTTTCCATCAATTGGCACACCCAACGCGTTCACAACGCGACCGAGCAGTTCAGGGCCAACGGGCACTTCAAGAATACGACCTGTTGCTTTGACAGCATCGCCTTCAGAAACGCCCGTGTAGTCACCCAAAATAACGGCGCCAACTGAGTCGCGCTCAAGGTTCAGTGCCAGACCGAACACATTATTGGGAAACTCAAGCATTTCACCTTGCATCACGTCAGATAGACCGTGAATACGGGTAATGCCGTCGGTCACGGAAACAACCGTGCCCTGCGTACGAATATCGGACGATGTACCCAGACCCGCGATGCGGTTCTTAAGTAGTTCGCTAATCTCTGACGGATTGAGTTGCATGTTCAGACTCCTGGAATCTTGTAGATTGGCGCTATGCCACCAACTTGTCGCGCATGCGGACCAACTGGGCTTGCACGGATGTATCGAGCACGTGATCACCCACCTGAACGCGCACACCGCCGATCAGGGAAGCATCAGTTTTCACGTGGGGCTTTAATTTGAGTCCGAACTTGGGTTCGAGCAATTTAACCAGCTCGGCAACTTGCTGTTCAGACATCGGGAATGCACTGGTAATGTCGGCTTGCGCAACACCTTCAGCTTCGTCTTTCAACGCATGAAACTGCTCAGCAACAAAAGGCAACAAGCTTAGGCGATCGTTCGCAACCAATAAGGTCACAAAACTTTGCATTGCAGCAGAGGCCTCGGGCTTTACGAGCCCAAGAAAAATACTGGCGCGTTGCGCATCTTCAAGCCGAGGGTCTGCCATCGCAACACGCACATCATCGATCGCTGCGATATCGGCCAGCTGTTGGACCTGCTCAGCCCAGGCCGGCAGACCTGCCTTATCCTGTTTCGCGACAGCGAATAACGCTTCTGCGTAAGGCCGGGCGACGGTTGAAAGTTCTGCCATGGTGTCGACCTCGGGGATTAGAGCTGTGCCTTAAGTTGCGTGAGCAACTCGGCGTGGGCGCGAGCATCTACTTCGCGCTTGAGGATCTGCTCAGCACCTTTAACGGCCAGATTTGCCACATCGTCACGCAGCGCATCACGCGCACGTTGAACTTCTTGTGCAGCATCCTGTTTCGCTTGAGCAACAATGCGTGCGCGTTCGCTTTCGCCTTCGGCACGAGCTTGCTCGATAATTTGAGCAGCATGTTTTTCAGCGTCCGTCATACGGGCATGCAGGTCGGCTTTCGCAGATGCCTCGATCGAGCCGATACGAGCCTGTGCTTGTGCGAGGTCTGTCTTGCCTTTTTCGGCAGCAGCCAAGCCTTCAGCGATTTTTTGGCGTCGCTCGTCGATTGCCTTTGTCAGCGGAGGCCAGATGAACTTCATCGTGACCCAAGCTAGAACAAAGAACACGATCATCTGGAAAAAGATCGTCGCGTTCAGATTCACGGTCGTTTCCCTATTACATCTTAAGCTTTGCGGGCCTTAGCCCCACGAAGCTGGATCAATAAGCCGCTAGCGGAACAGCCGCTGCGGCATCTTTGCTCGCTCCCGAAGGTGCGAGCCCCCGAGCAATTTACTGGAAGGGATTGGCAAATGCGAACAACATCGCAATACCGACACCGATCAGGAACGCCGCGTCGATCAGACCTGCCAACAAGAACATCTTGGTTTGCAGGGCATTCATCAGCTCAGGCTGGCGGGCCGAAGCTTCGAGGTACTTGCCGCCCATCATGCCAATACCGATGCAAGCGCCAAGAGCACCCAAACCGATAATGAAAGCGCAAGCGAGAGCAACGAAAGCGACGTTAGTCATGACAACTCCTTGATTAGTATCTAAGTATCAAAAATTTAAAAAAACAAAAATTTAACCGCAAACTGCTACATAAAGCTGCCTGCCACCGAAGCGAACAACGCCTCGGGTGCGAAACATTAGTGCCCTTCGTGAGCTTGACCGATATACACGAGGGTCAGCATCATGAAAATAAATGCCTGAAGCAACACGATCAAAATATGAAAGATCGCCCAAACTGAACCAGCCAAGATATGGCCAACTCCTAACCCGATGCTCATGGCGTTAAAGCCTGTCCATGCACCACCCAGCAGCGCGATCAGCATGAACACCAGTTCACCGGCAAACATGTTGCCGAACAATCGCATACCAAGCGACACTGACTTGGCCGCGTATTCAACCAGGTTCAATAAAAAGTTAGCCGGCGCAAGCAACACGGCAGCGAAGCCGTGGGCGTGAAATGGCGCAGTGAAAAGCTCTTTGACGAAGCCGCCTGGATGCTTAATCTTGATGCCGTAGTACAGCATCAACAGCAGAACGCCCATCGACATACCCATTGGGACGTTCAAGTCAGCGGTCGGCAATATACGGTGGTAATGCAAGGGGCCGTCCACATCACCCAGACCAATCGCAATAAAAATGACATGAGCCAAATCGACGGGAATTAAGTCCAGCGCGTTCATCAACACAATCCACAGAAAAACGGTCATCGCTAGTGGTGCGACAAACTTTCGCGTTTCTTCACTTGGGACGATGCTGCGGGCCTGTTGGTCTACCATATCAACCAACATCTCCACGAAAGCCTGTAACCGACCTGGAACGCCGGCGGTTGCGCGCCGCGCGGCTAACCACATAAACAAAAGTGCGATGAATCCGGTAACCAATGCCCAAAAAATCGAGTCATAGTTGATTACGTCGAAATTCGCGATCAGATCCTGTTTCTTACCGATATTGTTGTTATGCACCAGGTGGTGCTGAATATATGCGGCTTGAGGAGATGCGTCGGCGGCAGCGGCCATGATAAATCTCTAAAAAATTCAGTAAAAGATTCGACAGATCAAACTAGATTCGGGCACGCCCGAACATCAACATTAAGACGTAGCCTTTGAGCACTGCGATCAGCCCGACCAATACCGCCAGCCACTGAACGCGATCACCACCCACTTGGGCCACAACCCACAACAAACCAACCGCCGCGCCTACCTTCAACATTTCGCCAATCAGGAAAAGAACTGGGCCTGAGCCCCCTGGACGAAACGTTGCGACGTATAAACGCAACGCAAAAATAGCGTTGGGTACAAAATACGTACCCGCACCTGCCAAAGCCGACAACCCCGCATCTAAGCCTGCGATCAACCATGCCAGACTGGCCACGACTAAACCCAGTAAAGCCTGTGCCTTAACGATTTGCACAAGCTCCAAGCGGGAGCGTTGGTTAATCCGCTCTAAATCTGCCGCGGTTATTTCAAGCTTTTCTGACTCGAGGGCACCCATATTTGATTCCCCCAGAACGTATGCGCTTAACTAACCAGGCGACAACGCTTTAAACCCAAATCAACCTGAATTTCAGCTGAAAGTGCTTTCGCCGGCAAACTCAATAAGTATAGCGTTTTTTTATCCCTTCATGCAAACCCTATTGGGGGAGACCCGTAAGGAAAGTACGCTATCCAACCAAACCGAGCTTGGAATGAAAGTGAACGCTTACATATGCTTAAAAGTAGGTTTACGCTTCTCTACAAAAGCAGCCATGCCCTCTTTTTGGTCTTCCATCGCGAAGCAAGAATGGAATAGACGGCGTTCAAACAAAACCCCCTCACTTAATGAGGACTCGTAAGCGCGGTTAACGGACTCTTTAGCCATCATCGCTGCAGGTAACGACATGCCAGCAATCACGGTAGCCGTCTCAATCGCGTCTTCTAGTAAACGATCTGCAGCAACGATTCTTGATACGAGCCCCGCGCGCTCGGCCTCAACCGCATCCATCATGCGACCTGTCAAGACCATTTCCATCGCCTTAGACTTACCCACGGCGCGAGGTAAGCGTTGCGTACCTCCCGAGCCGGGGATCACGCCGATTTTGATTTCTGGCTGACCAAATTTGGCCGTGTCTGCAGCCAAGATAAAGTCACACATCATCGCGAGCTCGCAGCCACCGCCCAGAGCATAACCAGCAACTGCAGCGATCACGGGCTTACGAATACGACGAATCGTTTCCCAATTGCGGGTGATGTACTCAGTCTTGTAGACGTCCATGTAAGACCAGTCCTTCATGGCACCAATATCCGCTCCCGCAGCAAACGCTTTCTCACTGCCCGTAATGACGATGCACCCGATATCATCATTTGCATCAAAGGCTAGCAGTCCGGCACCCAGTTGATCCATCAACTGGTCGTTTAAAGCGTTCAAGGCTTTGGGGCGATTGAGCGTCAAGAGCCCAACCCGACCACGCGTTTCGCTCAGTACAAAAATTTCGCTCATGTGTGTCTCCGTGGAAATGTGAAATAAGATATCGATATGAACCGTAAACCTCTACTTTACAGCTTAGAACCCTTCGATCCAGCCGGTCACCGCGTGCGCGCCACCCTAACGATCGCCGAGCCAAATCCGTCCGGACAGGTCATTTCCATGCCTGCCTGGATTCCTGGCAGCTACTTAATACGCGATTTTGCTCGCCAAGTAGAGTCAATCACCGCACGTTGCGGTCGTCAAGACTTAGCAATCAAGAAAGTCAATAACCATACTTGGCGAATCGCCCCTTGCCGAGGCACACTCACCATCGTTGCAGAAATATACGCTTGGGACTTATCTGTTCGTGGCGCACATCTTGACGAAAGTCATGGTTTTTTCAATGGCACGAGCGTGTTTTTGAAGGCGCATGGTCAGGAAACCCATCCCTGTCAGTTGACGCTCTCCCCACCCCCTGGCCGTCTAGGATGGTCCGTCTACACAAGCATGCCACTGAGTGCGCGAGGCCGTCGTGCACTAGGATCGAAAGGCTTTTCTGTCTATTCCGTACCAGATTACGACGCACTCGTTGATCACCCCATTGAAATGGGGCGCCCACAAGTTGCTCGCTTCAACGCCTGCGGTACAGAACATGAACTGGTCTTCACCGGAGTCATTCCAGGCCTAGACTTGCCCCGCATCGTGCGGGACGTTAAACGTATTTGTGAAGCGCAGATACGGTTTTTTGAACCAACTTCTCAGCAAGCTCCCTTCTTGGACTGCGCTCCGAAGTATGTTTTTATGACCATGGTCACCGGAGACAGCTACGGCGGTCTTGAGCACCGCGCATCCACGGCGCTGATGGCTGCGCGCAAAGACTTACCGCTCCTTGGACAGGAGAAAACATCAGACGGGTATCAAACCTTCCTAGGATTGGTCAGTCACGAATACTTTCACACTTGGAACGTCAAACGCATCAAACCGGCCGCGTTTGCCCCCTATGACTTAGGGAAAGAAAATTACACAGAGCTACTCTGGATTTTTGAGGGCTTCACGTCGTACTACGACGACCTATTTCTATTGCGTAGTGGAGTGATTGATCAACCCACCTACTTAAAAACTCTCGGCAAACAAATCGCGTCAGTGTGGGCGACCCCAGGACGTACGAAACAATCTGTCGCCGAGAGCTCTTTTGACGCTTGGACGCGCTATTACAAACAAGATGAGAATTCACCAAACGCCTTAGTCAGCTATTACACAAAAGGGTCATTGGTTGCACTGGCTTTAGATTTAACCATCCGCCATGCAACACAAGGGCAACACAGCCTCGATAACGTGATGCGCCTGATGTGGGACCGCTTTGGACGAGACTTCTACACAGGTGGGGGCCGAGGCTTACGAGAAAACGAATTCCCTGCCCTCGTTCGGGAGGCGACTGGCGTCGATGTACACAGCGAAGTTCAAGCCTGGGCTTATGGCCGTAACGACATTCCGCTTGCAAAGCTCTTCGCGCAGCATGGCATCACGCTGCAATGGCGCGCCACATCCAAAACACCGAGCCTTGATCTGCGTGTTCGCAAACAAGGCGAACATCTAGTGATCGCAACTGCCTTTGAACACGGTGCTGCCCACCAAGCCGGCTTGTCAGCCAACGATATCCTTGTTGCGATTAACGGTCTTAAAGTCGATTCGGTTAGCAATACAGTCGACACACTTCTCGCACACTATCAGCCAGGTGATCGCGTCAAAATACATGTGTTTAGACGCGATGAGTTACGTCAGTTCGAATTAACACTTGCTGCTCCGGCTCAGACTGAATGCAAACTCACCCTTGCCACAAAAGCATGACTAGCCGCACAGACTCAGACAACTATGCAGAGATTCTGAATAGTGGCGTGCCGCTACTCGACGTGCGCGCGCCAGTGGAGTTTTCACAGGGTGCGTTTCCTGGCGCAATCAATCTCCCCTTGATGGAGGATGAAGAACGCCACCGGGTTGGCACACGCTACAAACAAGCAGGACAAGACTCAGCCATCAAACTTGGTCATGAACTCGTTAGTGGGAGCACCAAAGACGAGCGTGTCGCTAGATGGGTGCAGTTTGCAAGCGAGAATCCAGACGGATATTTGTATTGCTTTCGTGGTGGCTTACGTTCACGCCTTTCGCAGCAGTGGCTGGCCGATGCAGGTATTCAGTACCCTCGTATCGTCGGTGGCTACAAGGCGATGCGCAGTTTTTTGCTCGAGCAATTAACACAAGGGATCGCGCAGTCCCAATTCATACTGATCGCCGGCTTTACAGGCTGCGGCAAGACGGAAGTCGTCAAAAATCTTAAAGCGACTATTGATCTCGAAAAGCTTGCTCACCATCGCGGTTCAAGCTTTGGCAAACATGCCAGTGAGCAACCAACCCAAATTGACTTTGACAACAGTCTCGCGATTGCTTTCATGCGCCTGCGTGCACAACAGATCACGCGCATTGCGCTTGAGGACGAGTCAAGACTGATTGGGCGCTGTGCGTTGCCTATCCCACTGCGCGAAGCGATGCTCGCGAGCCCGGTTGTGTGGGTAGAAGAATCCCATGCATCCCGCGTTGAACGCATCTTGCACGATTACATTGAGGATCTTGGTGCGCAATTTAAAAATAAGTTGGGTCCTGAAGCAGGTTTTGAGGCATTCAGCCAACGCTTACTCGAGAGCCTGCAAAATGTTTATAAACGACTCGGCGGCGAGCGGCACGCGCGACTACAGTCCCTGATGCAAGATGCGCTTCGCATACAAGCCCAGTCGGGCGACGTCGGTGCACACCGCGAATGGATTCGGCCACTTCTGACCGAGTATTACGACCCGATGTACGAGCATCAACGTGCAGGCAAAGCATCGCGGATTATTTTTTCTGGCGATCGTATGGCCGTTACACACTATCTGACCCAAGCAGGATACTGACGTGCAGTCTGTTGACTTCAACCCTACGCAAACAACGAGGTTTTCCGAGGAGCGCCAGCGCCTCGAGCAAAACAAACTGTCCAAGCGCTTAATGCGTGAGGCAGGGCGAGCAATTGCGGACTACAACATGATTGAAGCGGGCGATCGCGTAATGGTCTGCCTATCGGGCGGTAAAGATTCGTATGGCATGCTCGACATCCTGATGACGTTGCGCCAACGCGCCCCCATTGATTTCGAAATCGTTGCGGTCAACCTTGACCAAAAGCAGCCCGGCTTTCCCGCAGATATTCTTCCCGAATATTTGACGAAACTAGACATCCCGTTCCACATCGAGACGCGAGACACGTATTCCATCGTCAAACGTCTCATCCCCGAGGGCAAAACGACCTGCTCGCTCTGCTCGCGCTTGCGCCGCGGTATTCTGTATCGTGTCGCAAGCGAATTGGGTGCGACCAAAATTGCTCTTGGTCATCATCGAGACGACATCCTCGCAACATTCTTTTTAAATATGTTTTATGGGGCAAAACTCAAAGCAATGCCTCCTAAGCTTGTTTCGGATGATGGACGGCATACCGTGATTCGTCCGCTCGCCTACATCACAGAAGCGGATCTCATCGCCTACGCGCAGCTCAAGCAATTCCCAATTATTCCTTGCAATCTTTGTGGCTCTCAAGAGAATCTGAAACGCAAAGAGATTGGAGAAATGCTTGCGCAATGGGACAAGAAAGATCCCGGTCGTGCCTGGAATACTTTCAAAGCTCTGGCAAATATCGCACCATCGCATTTGATGGATACGACACTCTTTGATTTTGTAGGACTTAAACCGGATGGTATCGCTAATCCGCTAGGAGACACGGCGTTTGATGCTGCGGAAACGACAGCCGATCGTACGCAAGACGCGTGCGAATCAAGCTCCGTCGGTACCCGCCCAGCGTGGACCATTCACGTCGATACCGACCATCTCAAGAATACGTGACACGGTGTGATCCACCATCTCCTCAATAGACTTGGGACGATGATAGAACGCTGGCAGTGGAGGAAAAACAATGCCTCCCATCTCGGTGATTGATGTCATGTTGCGCAGATGCGCTAGATTAAAAGGCGTTTCACGTACAACCATCACCAATTTGCGCCGCTCTTTTAGCGTGACATCCGCCGCACGAGTGATCAGGTTGTCGGACAGGCCAATCGCGACGGCAGCAAGCGTTCTCATTGAGCAAGGCACAACCACCATTCCGGCCGTTTCAAAGGCCCCACTCGCGATGGTCGCGCCGACATCGCGGATACTATGCACCTTGTCAGCCAACGCATAGACCTCGTGACGACCGATTTCAAGCTCATGCTTAATATTCAGGACCCCCGAGGCTGACACAATCAAATGCGTCTCAACGTCTGGAGCGTTCGCACGCAAGGTTTGCATCATGCGAATCGCGTAGAGCGACCCAGTCGCCCCCGTGACACCGATGACTAAACGCCGTTTACTCACTCGGTCGCGCCTGCTTCTACCAGTGCGGTTTTCAGTTCGCCGCTAGCATTCATTTCACCCATAATGTCCGAGCCACCGATAAATTCGCCGCCTACATACAACTGAGGAATTGTTGGCCATTGCGAAAACGTCTTGATTGCGCTGCGCACTTCTTCGTCTTCGAGCACGTTGACCGTGACGAGCTTGGTCACCCCATTGCTTTTTAAGATTTCAATTGCGCGGCCAGAAAACCCGCACTGAGGAAACTGGGCAGTTCCTTTCATGAACAGCACCACTGGATTATTGGTTACGGTTTCACGGATAAATGTTTGAACGTCGCTCATGATGACCCTACAAAGAAAATAGTTTGATTAGAAAATAGCGGTAAAGATATTTGAAGAACTAAATAGAACAATAAAACAATTATAAGTTCCGCAACGTCCCGCCGGTGACTCTAGGCAAACCGGCCAAATCCGGGATGGTTTGTAGGTTTTCAAAGCCATTGTCTTCAAGAACCTTGATCACAGCTGGCCCCTGCGCAAAGCCGTGTTCGAGCCAAATTACACCCGTTCTAGCTAGCCTAAGCACTGCTCCTGCGGCAATGATCCGCAGAGCACTCAGCCCGTCTCCGTGCTCGGTGAGCGCATCCTTCGGCTCAAAACGTAAGTCACCCTGAGCTAAATGCACGTCATCTGAAGCAATATACGGGGGGTTTGAGACGATCACGTCAAATTGCCCTTCCAACGGTAGGGCTTCATACCAATTACCTTGCCAAAACTGTACCTTTGCACCAAGCGCGTGGGCATTGCGTTGTGCCACTGTTATGGCGGCTACGCTTTGATCCGAAGCCACGACCTCTGCATCTGGTCTCGCTAGCGCGATACTGACGGCTATCGCCCCGCTGCCTGTTCCTAGATCTAAGATTCGCGGCTGCTTGAGTCCAAGACAGGATCTCAGCACAAGCTCCACCAACAACTCGGTCTCAGGTCTGGGAATCAATACGTCAGGGGATACTTCAAACCGGTGCCCCATGAACTCACGTGCTCCAACCAGATAGGCCATCGGAGTGCCCTGACGCCGCTGGGCAGCAAGTGTCAAGAATGATGCAACCTGCTCAACAGAAACGGGATCCGTATCGTGTGCGAGCAGCCATTCCCGCGACTTCTGCAATACGTGCCCAAGCAGCATGCGTGCCTCGAGCCGAGGAAGCCCACACATTTGTATGAGCGACTGCGCCGTCTGCATTATGCGTCGTCACCAAGCGCTGCAAGCATTTCTGCTTGGTGCTCAGCAATCAGGGCGCCGGTCACCTCGCTTAGATCACCTTCCATGATATTACCTAGCTTATAGAGCGTGAGATTGATTCGGTGATCCGTCAAGCGACCCTGCGGAAAATTGTAGGTGCGTATGCGCTCAGACCGATCGCCTGTCCCCACAAGGCTCTTGCGCGTTGCCGCCTCCTTGTCGTGTCGCTCTCGCTGCACTTTATCCTTTAGCCGAGCTGCAAGCACTTGCATCGCCTTATCTTTATTTCGATGCTGTGAACGATCGTCTTGGCACTCTACGACCAAGCCCGTTGGCAAGTGCGTAATGCGCACAGCAGAATCCGTTTTGTTGATGTGTTGGCCGCCTGCGCCACTTGCTCGGAACGTATCAATCCGCAGTTCGCTCGGATTAATCACGATTTCTGTTGCGGCATCAGCTTCAGGCATAACGGCTACCGTGCATGCAGAAGTATGAATCCGACCCTGTGCCTCGGTTGCAGGCACGCGCTGCACGCGGTGCGCGCCCGATTCAAACTTTAAACGGCCATAAGCACCCTCACCGTCGAGACGGACAATGACTTCTTTATAGCCACCAAGTTCAGAGGGGCTTTCAGACATCAGTTCCACTTTCCAACCTTGCTGCTCTGCATAGCGGGTGTACATGCGCAGCAGATCTCCAGAAAAAAGTGCGCTCTCATCTCCGCCAGTACCCGCTCGAATTTCTAAAAACACACTGCGTCCATCGTCAGGGTCGCGTGGCAAAAGCTGTAACTGCAACTCGGCGCCCAGCTTTTCGATGCGGGCTTTGCAATCCTCAATCTCATCTAACGCCATCGCCTTCATCTCGGGATCTTCGAGCATTTCGCGCGCGCCGGCTAGATCCGACTCCGCCGACTCAAATGCCTCAAACGCTTTCACGACGGGCTCAAGCTCGGAACGCTCACGCGACAACTTCCGAAACTGATTCATATCATTTGCCGCATCGGGCTCTGCCAATAGAGCATCGAGCTCAACCAATCTTCGGGACAAATGCTCTAAGCGAGAGCGCATTGAAGGTTTCATAAATGTCGTTTAACTATTTTATTAAGGGGGTGCACAGACAAGTGCAAGTCGGGCGCAAGAGCGCAATTGATACAGCGTCGCTAACGCCGATCAGTACCCGAAGGAAACAAACGTGGCAGCCAATGCAACAGCTCTTGGCGCTCAGTCACATCGCTCTGGTTCAGCGCGGTCATGGTCCCATGCAGATATTTTTGCGTTAGACCATGCGCTAGCTGCTCTAGCACGGCCTCGGGAGACTCACCCTTGGCCAACAGTCGTTTAGCGCGTTCAAGTTCGAGGGCTTGAATCGACTGAGCTGTCGACTGTAAATCGCGAATAACAGGGACGTTGGCACGTACCTGCATCCAGTGCATAAAGTTTCTTACGCGGGCGTCGATGATCGCTTCTGCCTGAACGACCGCTGCCCGTCGCGCATCGGTACCACTTTGCACCACTGCGCCTAAATCATCTACAGAGTAGAGATAGATATCATCAAGTTGCGCGACTTCTGGTTCAATGTCGCGCGGCACAGCCAAGTCCACCATCACCATCGGCTTGCGTTTACGCTGACGCGTTGCACGCTCAACCATTCCTAAACCAAGCAACGGCAAAGTACTAGCGGTACAGGACACCACAACATCAAACTGCGCCAACCGATCTGGCAAGTCTGCTAAACGCATTGTGTTGGCAGAAAAACGATTCGCCAGATTTTCAGCGCGTTCAAGGGTTCGATTAGCGACAACAATTGACGCTGGTTGCCGCGCCGCGAAGTGCGTTGCGCAAAGCTCAATCATTTCGCCAGCACCAATGAACAACACTTTGCACTGAGCTAGATCGCCAAACACACGCTCGGCTAAACGTACAGCGGCTGCAGCCATCGACACCGAATGTGCACCAATGGCCGTGGTTGAACGCACCTCTTTCGCTACTGAGAAGGTGCGCTGAAACAATTGATGCAGTAAGGTCCCTAGCGCACCAGCCTCTTCGGCGGCGCGGACGGCGTCTTTCATTTGACCGAGGATTTGAGGCTCGCCCAAAACCATTGAATCCAGTCCACTTGCCACTCTAAATGCATGACGCACCGCTTCGTCGCGACCATGTAGATACACGTGCGGCGCTAGCGCACCGGCTTCGATCTTGTTGAAGTCGGCCAGCCAGCTTGGCAGCTGATCCGCCACATGAGGCTCCGCCGCGCAGTAAAGCTCCGTGCGATTACAGGTAGATAGGATCGCCGCTTCTTTGACTGCACCACCAAACGCTTGCCGCAACGCATTAAGCGCTGGCTGCACAAGATCTTCGGGCAGGGAAACACGCTCGCGCACCGAGACTGGAGCCGAGACATGGTTTAAACCCAACGTGAGAACGCTAACCGACATGAATGCAGTGGCTGAGAGTTAATTAGGGGTAAGACGTAAATGATTTTGTCATTATAGGACGCAGAGGAGGAGTACCCATGCGTTTAAACTTAAAAGTCCTTACAGGTACCCTACTATTTTTGAGGCAGTTTGTTAAATTTGGCCCCAGTTAGGCCCAAGACACCTGAGCAAGCCAATTCCCATGGGGTTAGCCTACGCTTTTACTGCACAAAACACCGACCCCCGATGCGGTCAAAGACTTACAAACTATTAGCCTAGTCGCGGACAGCGCTAACACGTAGCCCACCAAGATGCTTGTCCAAGAGCGCGACTTCTCTGGTGCGATTCTGAAACGGACCAATGCAAAGTTAGACTGAGCGGGCCTTGATAAATTGGTGTATCATTTCGCCCTTCAGATGGCCCGGTAGCTCAGTCGGTAGAGCAGAGGATTGAAAATCCTTGTGTCGGTGGTTCGATTCCGCCCCGGGCCACCACTGAATTTATAGAAACCCCTGCGTTCGCGCTGGGGTTTTTGCTTTTGTGGGCTTGCTTTTACTCAGTGTTATACCGAGCACATGGTTTACAGGTTGGCAACGTCCTTTTGACCAGACGAAACCTCGAGCGTCTATCTACGTCAACGTTGATTCAAAAGGCAGGATGGTTACAGTTTGAAACAGACAGTCGGCTAAAAATCATTCAGAATTGAACGTCGATTCAGGAGCACAATCCATGTCACTACAACTGCCTAATCCGCGCCATACCTTATCAGAGCCCAAGCCTGACATCCGTGAGGCTAACGATGATGACGATCAGGACTCAAATAGCTTTCAACTTCAGCAAGACCACGCTTGGCTGCGTGAACAATTGCTAGCTGGCCTAAATTCACCGCTCTGCGATCCAATTACACCCGCTTTCTTTGAACGGCTGCGGGCTCGCGCCAGAGGAGAGTTTTAAAATGAGCCCAAGATCTATCGTGCCGCACCGTCATGCAATTGATGACGCACTCGATGCCGTGGATTACTACCGCGAGAACGCTGGAACCCCCATTGCGGAGAGTTTTTCCTTAGCCGTCGATGAAGCGTTAGAGCAGGTGGGCCAACATCCGAACATTGGATCGCCGCGTACAGCAATTGAGTTGGAAATCGAAGGCATCAAATCTTGGTCTTTGAAACGATTCCCACACCAGATCTACTATAAGGTGTTCATGGATCACATAGAGCTTTGCCGAGTCCTCCACCCCAAGCGAGACATCACCCAAGCAATGCTATTTCGACAAAGGTTTCAATAAGGATCGAGCATCCTCGGCCCTGGTCGATTCCGCCCCGGGCCACCATCTGAAACTGAAAAAACCCCTGCGTTCGCGCTGGGGTTTTTGCTTTTGAAGGCTAGCAACTGGATGTATCGGGCAGTATCCAGATATATCCAGTGATTGCCAAACTCGATTTCAACGCCTAGCATTGGAGGTATGTCAAAAAGTACTGGATGGAATGAATTCGCCTGTAGTTGCCGAAATGAATGAAGAGTACTTCCAGTCATTACACGAAAAGCTCAAGTATCAATGCGGTTAAATATATGACACAAAAAGTTTTTTGGTCTGATCCATATCTGACCAAACTCTCAACGATAGTAAAGACCGTATCTGGAGCAGACATTACATTGTCGGAAACCATCTTCTTTGCTTTTTCTGGAGGCCAAGAGAGCGACATCGGAACCATCAACGACCAAGCGGTATTAGTCGCGCGAAAGCAGGGTTTGGACATCGTCTACACCCTCGCTGCAAACCATAGTCTGATGGCAGGTCAGTCAGTACTAGTTCAGATTGATTGGGCTAGAAGGTACCAACTGATGCGACTACACTTTGCTGCTGAGCTGGTTCTTGAACTTTTCCACAAGAACCTTGGGGATGTCAATAAGGTCGGCGCTCATATTGCCCAAGATAAAGCACGCATCGACTTCGCATATCCAGTAAGCATCTCGCCATTACTTCCCTTGATTGAGGCTGAAGCTAACGCAATTATTTCTGCAAATATGGAAATTGTCACTGGCTATGATGATGAACCCAAAGAGCGTCGCTACTGGGAAATTTGCGGTTTTTCACGCGTGCCTTGTGGTGGGACACACGTAAAACGAACAGGTGAAATCGGTTCGATTAAGCTGAAGCGAAACAACAAAGGTCGAGGCAATCAGAGGGTCGAGATTTTTCTCGCTTGATCAACTACTACATTGACTTACAAGCATCTAAAGCAGGCTGAATGTAGGATTAAACATCATCAAGCCCCGGTCGATACCGCCCCGGGGCCACCACTGAAATTGTAGAAACCCCTGCGCCTTATGACGCCAAGCGAGGCAAGGCTTACACGAGAAGATCAGTGTTTTCCCGAGGATTATGTGCGCAGAAGCATTGACCCTGCATAATCTTAGGCTCCTAATCGTCGGAGTCCGCCATGCCAAGAGCGAAGAAAACATGGGCAGAAAAGATGAGGGCAAAACCGCCTCATCACGTCATCCTCGAGAAGAATTTTGCTGGAATCCCAAAAGGCTCAAAGCTACACATTTCATGTCCATTCGAGATCGCTGCTGAACTAAAGACCATCACACCGGGTTCCATCATTTCCATCCAAAGTTTCAGGCACAGATTGGCCGAGAAGAACAACTGCGATGCCACCTGTCCTGTATCCACATCCTTTTTTCTCAGAATCGTGGCGGAGTTCACTTGGGAGGAATTCAGTCGGACCGGCAGCACGCAAGATCTGGCACCGTTTTGGCGTGTGGTTGAATCAAGTTCGCCCATGGCCAAAAAGCTGAATTTTGACTCTGCATGGATTGACTTACAGCAGGAGCTTGAGAAACAGAACGGTCAGTAGTGGCATCACAGCAAACTTGCAATAAATTGTTAGCCAAGTGAGGAGCGGAAACGTTCTCGACATCAGATCTCCTATGAGACCCAAAATGATCGCGTGGAACTCTGGCGAATCCTACATCCGACGGGATCTCCCTCAGGCAACGCTTTTTGAACAAAGATTTCAATCAGGATCCAACATCCTCAAGCCCAGGTCGATTCCGCCCCGGGGCCACTACTGAATTTATAAAAAACCTCTGTGTTCGCTATAGGGTTCATTGTTTATTCTCATGAGCTATGATGTTCAATGAGCAAAAAACACTCCACTCATGACTTGGTTGCTTTTAAGTTATTGATTGCCCTCTTTCCTGAATAAAAGCCTTGCTCTTAAGCAACGACAGGAGACTCGCTTATGAACAAAACAATTCAATCTGCTGTGATCGCAATCACTGTAATAACGGCCATATTTTCAGTCGGCACGCAAGCTCAAAGTTTGCCTAGAACCAGTGATAACAAACCAACACTCCCAAATAATTGGTTGTTAGGCAATCCCGCAAAGCACCATTATCAAACTGCGACGGCAGGGGCCCCATCCACCTTAGTGTTTAGAGAACCTCGCGGCAGAGAGATCGAAATCGTGGCACGTGCACGGCAGCTGCTAGCAAATAGCGAATCCAAAAGCTTTGCGTTAATAAATGGCAACGAAGTAGTGTGGTTGGGTTACAAGGCTCCTGCATCAAACAATTCAAGATTTCTGAGCATGAGCATCGGCAAGACTGTTACGGCAATGGCTGTGGGAGCTGCCATGTGCGAAGGTAAACTCAAGCCCAGCACCCGTGTGGGTGAACTTGTGCCCGAACTGGAGAACACTCACTTGGGCAAATCAACTGTGACAGACCTGCTTCGCATGAGCAGTGGCGTACAGGAAGCCAACAGCGACTCGACTATCGAAACACCGGCGCAACGAGATGCGATATTTGCGGGGCGGATGAGCTATCTTGATCTGCTACGTACTGATCGAGCTAGTTCGCAATACCGTAATTTATTTGGTGGACGGCAGCCTGGCGAAACATTCTCCTATGGCACAACAGATCCCTTAACTCTAGCAGTCATGCTCAATCGTGCGACGGGTACGACCTATGCTCGATACGTTGAACAAAAGGTTTTGATTCCTGCAGGAATCGCTCGACCTGGCGCGATTGGACAAGATCACTTTGGATACGGCCAAGGGGCTGGCAACGTGAGATTGACCATGGAAGACTGGATCCGATTTGCAGTTTGGGTAAAGGCCAGCTCTCAGAAAAGTGATTGCTTTGGAGACTATTTACGCAAAGCGGTAAGCACTCAGATTTCTAACCGATCCCAAGCGCACGGATCGTTTGGCGGATACGGATATCTCATCTGGACTGAAAATCGGCACAGTACTCTGGATAGCTTTTGGGCTAGCGGCTATGGCGGCCAGCGCATTGGTTGGAATCGTTCCAACAATCGCATGTTGGTTATGTTTAGCAATGAGCAGAGTCATTTGGTTGATGTATATAAGCTATACGCAGACTGGGCCGCACTAAGATGAGCCACCAACACGGCATCGCTCTCCACTTTAACCTTCTTGACTTATTGCAACAGCAGATACCTTCCTACTCGATAGCACCCCACTCCTCAGTCGATTCCGCCCCGGGCCACCATCTGAAACTATAGAAACCCCTGCGTTCGCGCTGGGGTTTTTGCTTTTGTGGGCTTGTAACTGGATTGCGCGCAACTGACGCATTGAAACGATCAATTAAAAAGAAATCGCAACTCCTGCATTAGTCGATACTGCCCGTTCGCCATATACATCCCAGAGGCACGATAGATTGTGTTGTTTGTGAGGGATGTGCTGTACATAAGCCGTGCGTAAGGTGTTGCTGTATTTTGTACCGTCATGTTTCGCTTGGTGTAGGCGATATTACCCTGGGCATCTACAGCAGTTGGAATATTGGCCGTCACATTGCCGGATAATAGGTAGGGCATAACCCCCGCATAAAAGCCGAGGTCACTTCGCTTAGTCCAATTCATCGCTCGATAGCCCACTTCTGCCCATGTGGCCATCATGTCACTGACGTTTGTTACCAGGCCAGGCTTAAAGTCAGTTGATACATGCATGAGACTAGCCGTTGCCGTAAATCCGCTTGGGTGCCTAAAGCTGACGACATTATCAATAATATTTGCGCTATTCACAAAACCGAAGGTACCACTCATGCTTAAGAAAGGGTTGTTATTTAACGTCGTAAATTGTGTACCGAAATTCCAATACCCTCTTTTATAGAGGCTGGGAATACCGGCCGTAAATTGCCTAGCCCCTTGTTGCGTTGGCATGAAATGTCGACCTGCGCCACCGTCACCGCCAAATGATTTAATGGCAAGCGCGTCGACCCCCACTCTTACGTTACTTGACGTGTTCACAGGCCCGTTGATCAAATATTCTGCATGAGACGTTAAGTAGTGTTGGTCTAATTGTTGTGTGTTTCGCTCGAACGCATTAAGACCTAGCTGCGCCATCGGCTGCAAATCTATATTGAAGCTGCGCCCGAGACTATCCAGCCCGATAACGGAAAAGTCTCCTGTCCTGACTCCACTGATTCCGCCGTTTAGTGCGCGGATCGTCCGTCCTGAAAAGGGGATACCCAAGTCGCCGACCGGCCGCATCGCAGCGTCCGAATCGATTACTGTAAAGCCGTTGTAAGTTGTCGAAGTACTTTGGATTGCAGCCGCAACTTGTTGCTGAGTTAACCACGGCCACTTACCCTTGATCAATGACTCGATCCCCGCCGCACTGATTGTGCCGGTGGATCCTACTTCGCTTAAATAGGCAACACCTTGAAGGTTAAAACTCACTAGATACGTTTTACCGTTTGGCGCATTGACCATCGTGATGACGTTACCATTCGCACCAGTGCTGCCTTTGCCTGCTGCTGCTGCAGCAGCACCAAATTCGTTAAATACTTGCGTGAAGGCGGCCACGTATTGCCCGCTGGGTGCGCGCAACAAAAGCTGGGTACCGTTTGACAGCCCAAATGTTTGTTGGGGCAGCAAAATATCTAGCAGCCCGTCGCCGTTCAGATCAACAAACCTAGGGTTGTAGCTCACAGGCATACTCGTGTTGTATCCAACCACGGT
>Ga0315909_10002044_pt1 | contig 26513 bp, 30 predicted proteins | sample LakEriMetagenome_11_FD_203527 | JGI IMG/M metagenome (GOLD analysis project Ga0315909, IMG submission 203527) | Freshwater fungal communities from buoy surface, Lake Erie, Ohio, United States - Buoy 2 MA125 | ecosystem: Environmental > Aquatic > Freshwater > Lake | place: USA: Lake Erie, Ohio...
GATAAGGATGCTCTCAAAAATATTGGCACTACTTTATTAGGGGGGCAGACGGTTGGTTCTGTATATAATGCTTTAAAAAGTAGAGCTGGCGCCGGGTTTGCAATTCAAGCTCCATCATATGGTGGCGCCGGCGGCACTTCTTTGGAAAATGATGTGATGATTCCCTCTGGATATGGCAATAAAATTATATCTGCCGGCGAAGATACCTTTGCATTAAATAATGATGATACGATTGTAGCAGGAACTAATTTATTTCCAAAACAATCATCTAACAATAGTGATTTAGCTTCAAAAATAGATCAATTAATTGCAGAAATACGAACACAAACGCGAGTATTATCAAAACGAGATAACACATTTGGTGCTGGTATAAACAGTGCATATTATGGATAGGAAATAACATGAGTAATCCAACATTAGGAGCGAGTAATCAATTTACAGGACCATTTGATATATTACCTAACTCGATACATACTAATCCTACTGCACAAAATAATTCGCAATTTGTAGGCCCATATGACATAAACACTACTCAAGAAAATATTATATCCCAAAATATATCTACATTAAGCCCGGGATATCAAGGTGGTATTCAATTTATTGGTGCTTATAACATAAACACCAATCAAGAAAATATTATCTCACAAAATATATCTACATATAATCCAACAATTGCTGGTAATATAACACAAACAGCATTTAACATAAACACCAATCAAGAAAATATTATTTCTAACAATTTGTCTACATACAATCCAACAATTGCTGGTAATATAACGCAAACGGCATTTAATATAAATACAAATCAAGAAAATATTATCTCACAAAATATATCTACATATAATCCAACGGTTAGTTCTCAACAATTTACATCTTTTAATATTAATAGTATTAATCCTACTAGCATTGGCCTTGCATCACAATTATTAGTGAATAATCCAACATTTAATAACAATATACAATTTGACAGTACATACACATCAACACCAGGATATATAGGCAATCCGTTTGATTCAAACATATCAAATATACCATATACGCCAATATTGGCACCGGGTGCAACTAGAATAATACCACAATCATCCAAACCAACTTCGATAAATGTAACTGGTAGTTTTACAAATTTAAATGATGCTAAATTTTTTAGAAATAGTTTTGGATATGCTAGCAGTATTGCAGCAGGTGCTACTGGATTTCCGCAAGTAGGTCAAAGTGCACAAAAAATATTTAATTCTGCTATTGATAATAATGACGTGATTAATAGTACATATTTTACATTGCCTTTTGATCAATTAACAAACAAGTTGAATATTGGTGGTAATGCTATTGATATTGCTAATTCTATTGGAAGTTTATCACCATATCCAGATTTTAGAGCAAAACGTTTTGCTAGTTCATTTGCAAATCAAAATGCTAATTTACTTACACAAATAGGTTCAGCAATTGGTAATGCTAGAAAAGATGGCGGATCTGCTGCAATACGACCTGCACAAGCTAGTGGCAGAGCGGCATTATATGCTGCAACATCCTTGTCGCCTGCAGGTGCATATGCATTGTTTAATCTGAATGGCGTTGGACAATTTGGCTACGGATGGGGTGATCATGATAGTGAGTATGCATTGCGTAGTGATTTTACATTGCGCAGTCAAATTAACACACAGTGGAAACCCGGTACTGATGGCTCTAAAAGATTTGCTAGATCAACAAATCCACTAGAAGTAGTAACGCCATTCCGAGGAGACAAAGTTACGGTTATTGATTTCGGCAAACGCTTATTAAAAAATGCATATCAATGGAAACCATCACCAGCTAGTTCTACAGATGCTACTCTTGTACCTAAAACATCACTAACTAAAGACTTTATAAAGTTTTTCTTAACAGGACCATCTTTAACTGCTAGAAATTTATTTGACAAGAATGATGCCGGCTTATCTGATGACATTATTGTGTTTCGTGCAGTATTAACATCACTAAGTGATTCATTTTCACCTGGATGGTCAGACGTCAAAATGATTGGTCGTGCTGATCCGAATTATCAATACAGCAGTTATGCGAGGTCATTAAGTGTAGACTTTGATATTGTTATAACCGATCGCGATGAAATTAAACCAACATGGAGAAAATTAAATGCACTTGCTGGTTATTGTGCACCTAAATATGATAAAACGTCAATAGCTATGGTAGCTCCATGGATGCGAATAACATTAGGAGATTTATTTCATCAAACACCAGTAGTGTTGGATTCATTGAGTTATACATATGATTTAGATCATTCATGGGAAATCAATATTGAAGGCGATAAAGAAATGTTTGAAACACCTAGAAAAATTTCTGTAAGTTGTCAGTTTAAAGTTATCGCTGATGCATTACCTCAAAATAACGGTCGTTTCTTTGGATTAGCAAAACAATATGATAATGATAATATTGCAATACAAGGCAATGATAACTGGTTAAGCGATTTTGAAACAAATGCACCATCAACAGATTTAGAACAAGATACAATTACAGGCAGATAGTAATTAACAATATGAGGAATAATAAAAATGTCAAGTAGATATGCATCGTCAAAAGTTTTACAAAATTCAGCTGGAAAACGTAGATTTTCGTCTACAATAATTCCTAATATTCCAATATCATTAAATGATATTTACATACGAACCACTTCGGTTGAAAGATTAGATAAATTAGCAAGTAGATTTTATCAAGATGCAACAATGTGGTGGGCAATTGGAGTTGCAAATGGTTTAGGAAAAGGCACATTGATTATTCCACAAAATACTACAATACGAATCCCAGATAAAGATATTATACAACAAGTTATTAATGAAATAAATAATTCTAGATGAGCAACTTATTTTATTCAGAAGTAGATGCCGCAGTTCAATTAGAACTCAATGCACGAGGTAATTCTGGCAAACGTCGAAATACTCAAGATCTCAATTTTATGCTAGGAAAAATTGCTAATGTACAATTAACTGCATATAAGTCAGGATCTGCTGATCCGAAGTCTATACTTGATATATTAGGAGGCACTACTGTAAGATCCGGTAGATATCAACCTAGTGGTCCGGACGGTTTTTTAACAAATCCTAAATATACAGTTACAGAAATTAAATATGAAGGCGGAATCGCAACTACTGGTAGCAATGAATTAACTGATTATTCTAGAAGAATCGGGCCGATTATTACGGCTGTAAGTGTGGATATTGGTGACCATTCAATGGGATTGTTAAACAAAGCAATTGTTAACATAACAATTCCAAATCCAACCCGAGATTTAGATACATTTGAAGATACATGGTTATATCCAGGACGCTATGTTAAAATTGATATAGAGCATCCTAAATCTGCTATAATCACCGGGGCAGATACTAATCTTATTTCTACCGCATCATTATTTGGTTCATTATCAGAAGAAATAATTGATACAAAATTAAAAAAATTATATCCATCATTATTAAACGATTTAACCGCATTCAAACAAGAAATACGTAAACTTAATAAATTTTCATTTCAAGGATTAATAACATCATTTGATTTTTCATATACAGAAGATGCTTCAGTAGACGTTACAATTTCGTTAACTGGAACTAGCAATACATATACTGATGTAAGCATGTTAATGAATCCAGATGTAAAGAAAGTTGAAAATGTAAAAGCTGTAGAATATAATACTGTTGCAACTAGTAGTGTAGCAGAATTAGAAAACCTAGGTCAGCCAACTGGCTCTACTGAATTTTATGGACAACTATATAATGAGTTTGAAAGACTTCGAACTAATTTTAAAAATAAAAATAAACTTACAACTGACCCGGAACTTTTACTAAAATTTAAAACTAGTAATAGTGTTACAGGCAAAGAATCTTCTGCACCAGATGGATTTATTTTGTACGGACAATTATATCCAGGTGTACAATTACCAACGTATCAACGAGCAACATTTGCTGCAGATCCAAATTCGACTTTAAGTCTAGAAGACCAACAAGCTCAATTTAATGAACAACAAGCCGCACAAGAACAAGCATTTAATGATAATCCGAAACGACAAACATATGTTGAAGTTCAGCGATATATAACATTAGGGGGCTTAATAGATTTTATTAATAATAAAATTATAACTAAAATTACAGGCGCTGCTGATGCTGCAGCAATTATTTGTAGCGATTCTGTGCAATTTAGTAATTATTATCCGGCATTAACATCAAGTAAACCAAAAGATGTGTTATTATTACCAAAGAATTCAAATTTAGATCAAAGCAATGGCGGCATGAACGTATATGGTGAGTTAAAAATGTATCCGACAGTAGTAAATAATATGACTACATATAATGATCCAAATAATCCTAATCCACCCTGGCCAGGTATCACAGATATTCAGAATGATACCACTGTAATATGTCCATCCCGAATTTTTTTAAATCTTCAAATGATTCAAGAAATATTAAATTCAATATCAGAAACAAATACTAAATCATTTACAGTAACTGATTTTTTAGCAAATATTAGTGCTAGAATAGTTACAGCAACCGGAAATGCAATTAATTTAAAATTAGTATCAGACCCAAATTTACCTACTACGTTAACTTTTAGTGACACAAAATATTTAAAACCATTAAACACAACAGTACCAGTTAAGCCATATTCAGTACCAATGTTAGCAAATCATCCAACTGGATCGATTGTTCGAGAATTTTCTTTTAAAGCAAAACTGCCTAATAATGTTAAAAATTTATCATATGTTTTAAACGCCGGAACTGACGTATCAGATGACGAAATTGCGCCATATTTAAATTTTATGTATAATTCAAAAGACCCAGCAGCGATAAATCTAGCTCGAGATAAATATAAAGAAAAACATAATCAGATTATAAGTAATTTAAATGATGCAAAAACTAGTTACGGTAAAATTCCATTTGTTTCTGAAAATGCTACTAAATTAAATAAAGCACTTATTGAATATATAAAATATCCATTTGATAATATTACAAAATCGCAACAACTTACTGCACCAATATTTCCATTTGATGTTGAATTTACAATTGATGGGATCAACGGATTGCGATATGGCGATGTTTTAACATTTGATGCATTACCAGAAAAATATAAAAAAAATACAGTGTTTAGCGTAATTGGTATCACTCACGATGTTGACACAGATGGCGATTGGAAACAACAAATTAAATGTATAATGCGACCAAAAATAGGATAACCATGGCAAGATTTAAATTATACTATCCTGTTGACGAAATAACTACTAATTTATATACAACTGGTAAAGAATGGATGACTACTGACAAGAAGGAATATGTTGGTCTGTTTCATCTATATACAACGGGTGAAGCATATACACAACCTACATGGAATCCAAAATCATCTTTACAATTGATTCCATATCAAGAAGTAACTCCAGAAAATCAAAAAAATGTTGTTTATCAAGAATTAACAAATGATGCATATGCAGGAACATATGTTTCATTAAAATCAATTCCAGTTCAAATACGCAAACAAGATATCTTGAACGGATTCATTTCTAGATATTTTCTTAAAAAACACAATGAATCTGACATTATAGAAACAAATGAATTGCAATATAGACAATGGCAATCTAATGTTATAGATTCAAAATTATATTCAGCAACATCGTTAACATGGTTTATTTCTGGGAACATCAATGATGAACGAATAAATGGTTATTTAGTTGAAGGCGTAACTACTAAAAATAAAAAAGAAATACAACGAGCTGCTTTATCATTGCCGCAACTCAGTAGTTATTTAATCAATCTAACTGAATATTATACAGACAATGTTTTTAATATCCCAGCTGATATAAACGGGTTGGATTCTTGATAAAATTTTCTTATTATCCATATAATGATATTGGATACTACAGAAGAAGTTACGCAAACGTTACGGTACATCAAAGATCGAAAGACATTGCTGGTACCGGTATACTGTAGTCCAACGAATCACACTGCCATCAATCACTTATGTGCAATATACATTTATACAGAAGATGCAGTAGAACGCATGATTCCTATTCGTCATACTGAACAACTAAGGGGCTTCCCTGAACATGTAAGTTCTTTTTTGGCATTGGAGAATATCTTTGTTCACGACAAGAAGCGATGGCTACAAACGGGAGGTAATGGGGCTGTATGGGATGTAAAAACATTGTGGTGGTATACTTACGGTGAAGCATATGATGAATCACATTATCCAACCGCAGCTCATCAATTTTATTGGAGACGTCACGCTACATTAGATGCAGTTAATTGCATTGTTCCATTGCAACAACACATGGCAATGTGTCAAAAGATACGTCACTATGCTTGGCCAATGTGTATGAATGCGCAATTATCAGAATCATACTTACAATTCAATGCCGTATATCCAGAAGTATTTGCTCGTATTGAATCTGCAGGCTTACAAGTAACGCCAGATTTTCGTATGCCGGAATTGATACATGATGGTCGAGTATATTCAAACTATCATTATCATACAACGACAGGTCGACCTAGTAATGCATATCGAGGTTTCAACTTTGCTGCAATGAATAAAGATGATGGAACCAGAGCAGCATTTTGTAGTCGCTTTGAACGAGGTGCATTAGTAGAAATGGACTTTGATTCATATCACGTACGGCTTATTGCAAAAATGATTGGTTATGATTTACCCACATCATCAATACATGATTATTTAGGTCAATTTTATTTTGATGTTGCAGAATTAACTGACACGCAGCGTGAAGAAAGCAAAGCAATAACATTCCGTTTGTTGTACGGAGGTATTGATCGAGAATTCTTAAGCATACCATTTTTTGCACAAGTAAATGATTTTGTATACAAAATATGGAATAAATGGAAACGCACAGGTTGTGTTGAAACGCCTGTATTGAAACGCAATATCTGCAAGGATGGTATGCAGAATATGACTGCTAATAAATTGTTTAACTATTATTTACAAGCAGTAGAAACCGAAGTATCAGTTCTTAAATTGAAGCAAGTGCAAGATTTGATTGAACCATATGCAAGTTGCATGATACTTTATACATATGACTCCATACTTTTCGATGTAGATTATGCAGAAGCAAAGGAGTTATTACCTCAAATCAAACAAACGTTGGAACAAGGCAACTTTCCAGTAAAAGTGAAGGTTGGCGATACATACGATGAGATACAACATATTTATATTAAATGAATTATCAGTATATATATCAACAATTAATTAAATCTTCGAAAAATAAAAATCGAATAAAGAATGATACTGATTCATATTATGAAAAACATCATATTGTTCCGAAATGCCTAGGCGGCAATGATGATAATGATAATTTAGTATTACTTACCGCAAGAGAACATTTCATAGCTCATAAATTACTTTGTGAAATTTATCCAGATAATGATAAATTACATTATGCATTATGGAGGATGATGAATCCGCAAAGTAAACGACATAAACGAAGTTATAATATTAGTTCATATGATTATGAACGAAGAAAAAAATTACAACAAGAACAAGTTAGAAAATTAGGTTTATCTAATAAAGGTCGTAATATCAGCGAAGAACAAAAAATTAAAATAAGAGAAAAACGTAAATTACAAATAATAAGTGAAGAAACTAAAACTAAGATAAGTAATACCTTAAAAAATAAACCAAAAAATAAAATAACATGTCCACATTGTAAAAAAACCGGTGGCGAGCCTCAAATGAAACGTTTTCATTTTTCTAATTGTAAAAATATGAATTAACTTTTTATCATTTGATATTTATTAATAAAATAAAAACTATTTCTTTATGAACATTGACTTAATTTTAACAGAATGGTGTTTTCGATTGCCTAAAGGTTATCCTACATGTGCTAAAGATTACAAAATATTATACGATGTCTTAATAGAGACTGCAAATATAACATCTAATCAAGCTCAACAAATTGTAGAACGAGCACAACGATTAAGTGAACAATCTACAGATTCTATATCACAAACATCTCAACAAGAAGATAATAGTTCTATTATTGAACAAATAACTTCAATTGGTTTACCTAATGAAGTAAATATACAAATTTTATCTATATATAGATCACTCTCCGAAGATGCAAAGCGAGAATTTAATAAAAATTTTAGGGTACATTCAATTGAATCATTTGTGCAAGAAGGATGGAAAGCATTTGCAAATTTCTTTTTAGTAAATATCGGCGGCGCACGAGGTGGAATGGGTAATGGTGAAGTATCAATACTATTAGGCGTTAAAGACTCAAAACCAGGCGGCACTGAATATCATGATATAGTTATGCCAAATGGTCAATGGGAAGTTAAAGAATTAGATTCAGGTAAGTTTGACCCCGCTAAAGAAGGTGTAGCTACTAGATTTAAATTAACGGAACGAATTCGAGAATTTTATAAAGATATCGTGTTGCCATTTAAAACGATCGGAGATCCATATACATATTTAAAACATATGGTTAATCCTGAATCAGCCGAATCTCTTAAAAAATTAATAATGATATTTGAAACACGATTCATTGAAAGTATTGAAGATAGCAAATTATCTGGCGGAATGGAATGGAAGAAATCTGCATTTCATAATTGGTATGAAGGTTTCAAAGAATTACACGAAATATTTTATCAAACTGAATTAGATAGTGACGTTAAAGATACTCGTTTAACTGTTGCCGCCGGCGGCGAAACGCAATCATATTGGATATCAGATGCAGATGCTGAAAAAATTAAATTAGCTGCTGGTGAAGAAAATCCTGCAGGAGTACGAATTGGAGAACCAATTGATAATATTAATACTAATGCAGCTATATGGTTTAAACGCGTAGAACGAAATTTGTTTATTAAAGAACCTAAAGACTTTGTTTTTGAATTAACTTCTATTAAAGATAATTTCTTTAAAGAAATTTTAGGATTGATTTATTATAATAAAAGAAATCCACAGCCTCATATAGCTAATCCTGAAGCATTTGTAATTGAATCGGTATCACAAGGACGATATAGATTTGTATTACGTTCGGTACCATCATCTCAAAACTACCCATATCTAGAACAACAAGGATAATCATTGAAAACACAACTACTTTGCACATTCGCACATAGGTCAGATTTAAACATAGTAACGGAATATATACAGCAAAGTTACATTATACCAGAACGCAGAATATTTGTATTTGCAAATGCAGAATCTGCAGATAATTTGTATTGCACATACAATGCAGATGCTGGCACTCAAAGAGGTCAAAATACAATTAGCATCCACCGCAAAAAAGAAACTAATACATTATATACGGTTAATGCACTCAATGAAATTATTAGAGCCGTAAACAATGGTGTATTAGATAAAACATTCCAACTTGATTGGAGCATATATCAAAATTCATTTATCCTCACAGACGAAGCAGGATACCGCGTAATAGATCTTGTATTCTTCAAGAAAATCGTTTGGAATTAACTATGATTAAATTAAAAAACTTATTAGCAGAAAGTATGCGTAGATTCAAAACTAAGAATCTAAACGAAGATTCTGATCAAAACAATAACGGTTATCCAGATGATACAGAAAACTCATCTCTTGCAAATGATCCGATATTAAAACAATATGGATTTACGGGAACTAGTAAGCCAGATAAATTAAAAGGAAAACTAGTTTCTAGTTCACATCTAAAAGGAGTAACTACTATAGCATATTTCGATAATAGTAACTGGAATCTACCTGAAAATCCATATGATAGAAATGAAATCAAACACAAAATTCATACTACTTTAGCAAATGCATTATCAAAATACGTAGGCGGAAAACTTAAAAGTATTTGGGATTCAGATAATGCCGATTTACCACCTAATATAACTGCACTTGCAATGATTGGCGAAAAAGCCCCGATTATCAAAATAATCAACGGGAGTGTACATAAAAATTTAAAGCATACGTCTTTTGTTGATGATAGAAGTGTTCACAAAATGTCTCGAATAGTTTTCGGTACTTATAATGGTAAACCATTTGAATTAGAAACTATCGATGGAATGACGGTGATTCAAGTAAATGGCGAAGTAATTGATGATGAAGATCTCAAATATCAAGAAATTTTAGATGCAGTTATCGCCGGCGGCTATGAATTATATACTAGAATGTTGCACAAGAAAGATTACGAAATCAATCCTAATTAAATTTTTAATAGAATTGATATTTATTTATATAGGATAAATTATGAAAAAACTAGAACACATCTTAGCAGAAAATATGCGTCGTTTTAATACAAAAAATTTACATGAAAATGAAGAATCAGATAAACGTTTTGCAGAATATGTTTATAAAAGTTATTTAGAAGATGCCGTACAAGAATTTTCTGCAGCTGGCGTTGCATATGCAATTATGTTAGATACAGATTCAAAAATTCTACCAGCATATATTAAACATATCATGAAAAAATATTATGATATAAACTTAAAATAAAATCTATAATAACTTAATAGTTTAAAAAAACTTAACAATTAACTTTGAATTAACGAATTAATTACTTATATTGTAATTATAATTTAAATATTTTATTAACTTAATCAATTAAAGGAGTACTTATGGCACTTAACCTTGACGCTATCAAAGCGAAACTTAATCAATTAAACAAAACCGATGACAAAAAAAGCAACATCTGGAAGCCTGAATCTGGCAAGACACGTGTTCGCATCGTCCCTTACGTTCATCGCAAAGAAAATCCATTTCTAGAATTGTATTTCCATTATGACATTGGTAAGAAAACCATGTTGTCACCTATCACCTTCGGAAATGCAGATCCAATTGTAGAGTTTGCTGAGAAATTGAAAAAGACCGGAGACAAAGAAGATTGGCTCATGGGTCGTAAAATTGAACCGAAAATGAGAACATATGTTCCTGTTATCGTTCGTGGTAAAGAATCTGAGGGAGTTAAATTCTGGGGCTTTGGTAAAACCATTTATACGGAATTGCTTTCTATTATTGCAGATGCTGATTATGGTGATATTACCGACTTAATGAATGGCCGTGATATTGATGTAGAATTTACACCAGCAGAAGGTGCAGGTTCATATCCTAAGACAGCAATTCGTGTTAAACCAAATACGCAACCTGCAACAGAAGATAAAGAAGTTGCTCAGAAGATTATGAATCAACCACAAATTACTGATTTATTTCCAGAGCCGTCATTTGACGAATTGCAACAAGCATTAGAAGAATGGATGAATCCAGAAAATGCAGATTCAGATGTTGACTCAGAAGAAGAAACTTCTACACCTGCAGCAGCACCAGCAACAACATCAGCATCAAAACCAGCAGCTACAAAAGTAGACTCAGTTGCAGATGCATTCAATGATTTATTCAATTAAGAAGGAGTCATAGATGGCAAAGAGTAAAAGTAAACTGGAACTAGAAGACAGTCTAGCAAGTACATTAGCAGATAGTATCAACAAACAATTTAAAGGACAAAATCTTAAGACCGCGTTCTTTTTAGATGGCGATGAAGATTCTCCAAGCAATGTATCAGAATGGATTTCATCAGGTTGCTCGATGCTTGATTTAGCAATTTCAAACCGTCCCTATGGTGGATTTCCTGTGGGACGGATTACTGAAATTACCGGATTAGAAGCATCTGGTAAATCATTATTAGCAGCACATACTTTAGCAGAAACGCAAAAGAAAGGTGGATTGGCTGTTTATATTGATACTGAATCTGCTACGAGTGCAGAATTCTTAACGGCAATTGGCGTTGATTTAAAAACAATGCTATATGTACCGTTAGAAACAATTGAAGAAATTTTTGAAACAATTGAAACAATTGTAGAAGGCGTTCGAAAATCAGATAAAGATCGTTTAGTGACAATCATTGTAGACTCAATCATGGGTGCATCTACAAAAATAGAAATGTCAGCTGAATATGATAAAGATGGTTATGCAACATCAAAATCAATCATCTTATCAAAAGCAATGCGCAAGGTAACCAATTGGATTGCACGTGAGCGTATTTGTTTGATCTTTACAAATCAGTTACGTACAAAATTAGGTGTATCATTTGGCGACCAATGGACAACTGCAGGTGGCAAGGCAATTCCATTCCACGCATCAGTTCGACTTCGTCTTAAAAACACCGGAATGATCAAAGCCAAAGTTAATGGCGTAGAACAAGTTGTAGGTAGCAAAACAAATGTACAGGTAGTTAAGAATCGTATGGGTCCGCCGCATCGCAAAGTAGATTATGAAATTTACTATGATAGTGGTATTGACAATTACGGTGGCTGGTTGGCTATCATGAAAAATTTTGATTTGGTTAAACAATCAGGTGCATGGTATACATTGGAAGATGTTGACCACGAAACCGGAGAAACGTTTGGTGAATTAAAATTTCAAAGCAAAGACTTTGTTGAAAAGGTTATTAGTAACCCAGCAGCAAAGGATAGGTTATACAGAAGAATTTGCGATGCTTACATATTCAAATATCAAGCAGGTATCGATGGCGGTATTGATGATGTAATAATTACAGACGAATTCATTGATGAAGAAGGATAATGAATAAGTATCAACAATTATTCAAAGAGTTACAACAAGAAAGAAATTCAAGCCCGTCGGATGTAAATGATCATCTCATGGTATTCGACGGCTTGAATACTTTTATTCGTAGCTTCGGTGCGACACCTGCCTATAATGAAGATGGCGATCATATCGGTGGTATTACTGGATTTTTATATTCAGTGGGCAAAACAGTTCGAGACTTTAAACCAACACGTTGTGTTATTGTGTTTGATGGTAGAGGCGGCTCTGCAAAACGAAAAAAGATTTACGGCGATTACAAAGCAAATAGAGCAAATAAAACAAAACTTCGTCGCCATGATCATCATGATTCAACAATTGAAGATGAACAAGAATCAATGCGACATCAATTTAGTCGATTAGTTTCTTATCTAGACAATCTCCCAGTAACATTCATGGCAATAGACGGCATTGAAGCAGATGATGCAATTGCTTATATTGCGCAAATGTATGAAGATATTTGCAAAAAAATTACCATTGTTTCTACAGATAGAGATTTTTATCAATTGGTAGATGACCGAATTCAAGTATGGTCTCCTATCAAAAAGAAAATGTATGATGTTGCAGCAGTGCATGAAGAATTTGGAGTGCATCCTAATAACATGGTTATTTATAGATCATTTACGGGAGATGCATCTGACAATATTCCAGGCGTTAATGGAATAGGACCAAAGACTATTTTAAAATTGATTCCTGAATTAGCACAGCCCGCAGAATATTCAGTTGATGCATTATTAGATAAAAGTCGAAATAATCTTAAAGAATCTAAATCATATCAGAAGATTCTAGATAATGCTCGAATCATTGAGCAAAATTATCAACTCATGAATATCAAATTATTAGATATTCCAGCACAGACTGCAAGTAAGATTCGAGGTATCATGGAACAGCCAATATCTGAATTAAATAAGTCTGAATTTCAAAGATTATTTTATGAAGATAAGATGTGGGCGATCATGAAGAATTTACCAGACTGGCTAAACAATACATGGTTATCTTTGAATGCATTTGCAAAACAAACACGCAAATAATATTTGATATTATTAATAAATTATATATAATGGTTATATGACAGATAAATTAAGTGAATACGGATTTGGATTTCAAGTCAAAGTCATAGCAGCATTATTTACGGATAGAATATTCTTACAACAAATTGCAGATATCATTCAACCTGATTATTTCGAATCAGATTCAAATAGTTGGTTACTTGAGGTTATATTAGAACATTTTAAAGAATATAAAACACCTCCATCGAAAGATGTACTTAAAGTAAAAATAACTGAGATTGAGAATGATATTCTCAAAACTGCAATATTAGAACAATTGAAAGAAGTATTCCGATACATGGAATCAGATGATCTTTCATTTGTTAAAGATGAGATTCTTAAATTTTGTAAGAATCAAGAAATTAAACGAGCAATCATGGATTCGGTTACCTTGCTTAAAATGGGTAACTATGATGAAATTAAATCTAAAATGGATAGCGCTATGAAAGCTGGTGCTGATACAAATATTGGATTAGATTATATTAATGATGTAGCATCTCGTTATAATGAAGCAGCACGACATACAATCACAACTGGCTGGGATGTTATTGATGATTTAATGGACGGCGGATTAGCTCCAGGCGAATTAGGAGTAGTAATGGCACCTGCAGGTATTGGTAAATCTTGGATGCTTATTAATATTGGTGCTAATGCAGTCAGAGCCGGTAAGACAGTTATACATTATACATTAGAGCTTAACGAAAACTATGTAGGACAACGTTATGACTCAGTATTAACCGGTATAAACGCACAAACTCTAAAACATCATCAAGACACTGTCGAGGAAAAGATGCGTTCTCTAACGGGTAATTTGATTGTTAAATATTATCCAACTAAATCAGTTGGCATAATGGCACTCAAAGCTCATATTGAAAAAACCATAATGCAAGGCAAAACACCAGATCTTATCATTGTGGATTATGGTGATCTTTTAAAGGTAAATACTAAGAAAGACAAACACGAAGCATTAGAAGATTTATATGAAGAACTTCGAGGAATGGCGGGAGAATATAAAATTCCAGTTTGGACTGCATCGCAGGCAGGACGTAGTGCATTGGAGGAAGATATTATCGAAGCAGATAAAATTGCATCTTCATATGGTAAAGTGATGGTTGCAGATTTCTTGATGTCATTGTCACGCAAAGTCGAAGATAAGATGTCAGGCACTGGTAGAGGCCACGTTATTAAGAATCGTTTCGGTCCAGATGGCATAACATTACCAAGTAAGATTAATACAAATAATGGTCAATTTCAATTCTTTGAACCACAAACTACCCAGGGTAAACAAACTACACAAGTTATGAAAACCGGAGAGAACTTAATGAAGAAAAATTTAGCTCAAAAGTTCAAAGATCTGGGTGGACAATTTGGATAAAATCATATTTATATAAAATGAAATGGGAAGGAATCATCCTTCCTTTTTCTATCTAAAAAAACTAAGTTATTAACAATTTAAAAAGGACATAGATGCCAAAACTTTTTGAGAATCGAATCCCGTTTAAGCCATTTGAATATCCAGAATATTACAATGAAGGATGGCTAAAACAAGCACAAGCATTTTGGTTGCATACAGAAATTCCAATGCAAGGCGATATTAAAGATTGGAATGAAAATTTACAACAACATGAAAAGAATTTGGTAGGAAATATCCTTTTAGGTTTTGCTCAAACTGAATGTGCAGTATCAGATTACTGGACTAACATGGTAACTAAATGGTTCCCTAAACACGAAATCAAACAAATGGCAATGATGTTTGGTTCTCAAGAAACGATACATGCAACAGCATATTCATACTTAAATGAAACTCTAGGTCTTGAAGATTTTGCGGCATTTTTACATGAGCCTGCAATTGCTGAGAAATTTGAGTTTTTAACTGCAACTACTGCAGAATGGACTTATGAAGATTTAGCATCAAATCCAGAAGCAAGAAAAGAAGTAGCTCGTTCATTAGCAATCTTTTCTGCTTTTGCCGAAGGGGTATCGCTTTATTCATCTTTTGCAGTACTTTATTCATTTCAAATGCGTAACATGTTGAAAGGCATTGGCCAACAAATGAAATGGTCTGTACGCGATGAATCGTTACATTCTAAAATGGGATGTCAACTTTTCCGTCATATGTATGAAGAATTTCCAGAACTCAAAGATGCAGTTCAATCAGATGTAGAAGAGGCTGCAACATTGATGGTACAAATGGAAGAACAATTTATTGACAAAATGTTCGAGCAAGGTGATTTGGAAAATCTAAAAGCTGAAAACTTAAAAGACTTTATCAGAAAAAGAGCCAATGAAAAATTGCATGAGCTTGGATATCAATCTATTTTTAATTATAATGTAAAATCAGCGGAAGAGTTAGATTGGTTCTATCACTTAACCGGCGGGCTTACACATACAGATTTCTTTGCAGTACGTCCAACTGATTATTCAAAAGCAAATGAAGGCGAAGATTGGTCTGATTTATGGTAACAAAAAAAGAAAAAACAATGAAAAGTTTCGGAGAAGAATTAGGTTGGGAATTAGGAGTAGATTATCCGGAGTGGGGTAACACTGAAATATATGTTAAAACAATATCAAAAGGCTATTTGCTCGAAGGTGAAACTCCTAAAGATGCATATTGGCGTGTTGCAACAGCAGTAGCGCGCCGTTTAGGCAAACCATCATTGGCATCTAAATTCTTTGATTATATTTGGCGAGGTTGGTTAAATTTAGCAACACCAGTATTATCTAATACAGGAACAGACCGCGGTTTACCAATTTCGTGTTTTGGTATCGATGTAGCAGATTCAATTCAAGACATCGGCGGCAAGAATCTAGAAATGATGCTTCTTGCTAAACATGGAGGCGGTGTCGGTATTGGAATGAACATGATTCGGCCTGCTGGCAGCAAAATATCACAAAATGGTACATCTGATGGGGTAGTTCCATTTGCAAAGATTTATGATTCAACCATTTTAGCAACAAACCAAGGCTCAGTTCGCAGAGGTGCGGCATCAGTTAATCTAAATATCGATCATCCGGACTTTGAAGATTGGTTGGAAATCCGCGAACCAAAGGGTGATGTAAATCGTCAATGTTTAAATATGCATCAATGTGTAGTTGTATCAGACAAATTTATGCGTAAATTGGAAGAAGGCAATGATGATGCTCGTCGCAAATGGGGTAAAGTACTTCAAAAGCGTAAAGCAACTGGCGAACCATATATCATGTTTAAAGGCAATGTTAACAAGCAAAACCCAGATGCATATAAAACAAATGGTTTAAAGGTATTCATGACCAACATTTGTAGTGAAATTACATTGCACACTGACGAATCACACTCATTTGTTTGTTGTTTGTCGTCTTTAAACGTAGCAAAATATGATGAATGGAAAGATACCGACCTAATCTACACAGCAACCTGGTTTTTAGATGGTGTCCTTGAAGAATTTATACAAAGGGCCAAGAATATGCGAGGCTTTGAAAACTCTGTTAGAAGTGCGGAAAAGGGTCGTGCTTTAGGTTTAGGGGTTTTAGGTTGGCATACTTATTTGCAACAAAAAGGAATGTCATTTGAAGGATTGCCAGCACAATTCGAAACCCGTAAAATATTTTCACAAATAAAAATTGAATCAGAACGAGCTTCCCGAGACTTGGCAAATGAATATGGCGAGCCATTATGGTGCGTTGGGACTGGTATGCGTAATACTCACTTAAGAGCAATTGCACCAACTGTTTCAAATTCAAAACTATCAGGCAATGTGTCTGCAGGAATTGAACCATGGGCAGCTAATGTATTCACTGAACAAACATCTAAAGGTACTTTTATTCGTAAGAATAAAGAATTGGAAAGAACTCTTAGAAAAATTGGAATCAATAATAAAGAAACTTGGGATAAGATTTTAGCTGACGGCGGATCTGTACAAGATTTAACAGAATTAGATAATTGGGGTTTTATTGCAGGTAAATTAATGCATCGAGACGAAATGCCAGAAACAGCTTTCACTAACAAAGAAATTGATTGGTCAAAAGATGTATTTAAAACATTCAAAGAAATCAATCAATTAGAACTAGTTAAACAAGCAGGCATTCGTCAGCAATATGTAGATCAGTCAGTTTCACTTAATTTAGCATTTCCATCACAGGCATCTCCGAAATGGATTAATCAAATTCATATCGAAGCTTGGAAACAAGGAATTAAGACACTTTATTATATGCGTACCGAATCAGTTCTTCGTGGAGATATTGCAATTCGTGCAACTGATCCTGACTGCATTTCATGCGACGGCTGATGACTGTGATGGATAAGTTTATAACATATACATATTTATAATAAAGGAATAAAATATGTATGTGTTATATGAAATCAAAAATGTTATTAACAATTGGCGATATATTGGTTGTACTAAAAATTGGACCGATCGTAAACAAGAACATATTCGAACATTAAATCAGAATACGCATTGTAATAAACATTTGCAACGAGCTTGGAATAAATACGGTTCTGATAAATTTATCTTTTCAATTACTGAAACTGTACAATCAAAAGAAGAAATGTATAAACGCGAAATAGAATTAATTAGTGAAACTATAAATTTATATAATATTGTCAAAGGTGGAAATGGAGGTGATTTAATTACAATTCATCCAGAATATGATCGTATTATCGAAAATATGAAAGCCGCTCGTAAAAAAATGTATAAAGAAAAGCCCGAAGAAAGATTAAAACGCAATTGTTTCTTAAATCTATCAGAAGAAGAATATACAGAAAGATGTAAACTCTGGTCAGAAGTAAAAAAAGGTCCAGGCAACGGTAGATTTAAACATGATAAAAAAATTGCACAAATTAACAAGAAAACTAATGAAGTGATTAAAATATGGGAATATTCGAGATTACTTGATTACAATGGTTTTAATTCAAAATATGCAAGATGGGTAGCAGAAGGAAAACCTCAATTCAAAAGTCATAAAGGTTACTTATGGCAATACGTTGATATGTAGGTTGGAAATACCAAATAAATTTATTATAATATTATTGAAAGAGTTACAATATGACAGATAAGCAAAGACAAAACTTAGAACTAGTAAAACCTGGTTTCGCTAATGGTATTTCTACGCAATTAGCTAATAAACAAGCTATTGAAGGTCCTGATGCTAGATTGACTGATGATGAGAAACAGCATATTATTAAAATGGCTGCATTCTATTATGGTGAATTTCTCAAAGCATTAGGCGTAGATTGGGAAAAAGATCCTAATTCAGACAATACTCCTAAACGAGTAGCAAAGGCATATGTTAATGATTTATGGAAAGGTCGTTATGAGCCAATGTCAGATATTACTTCATTTCCAAGTGATGGTTATGACGGTATTGTATTCGAAGGCGGCATTCCATTAACTAGTATGTGTTCACATCATCATCAAACGATTGAAGGACTAGTTCATATTGCATATATTCCAGCAGAGAACGGCAATGTAGTTGGATTAAGTAAATTAAATCGTGTTGTAGAACACTTTGGTAGACGAGGTGCAATTCAAGAACAATTAACAGTTGCAATTCAACACGCAATAGATGAACTTATTACTGACAATAAAGGTGTTGCTGTAATGATTGAAGCAACGCATAATTGTGTATCTTGTAGAGGTGTTAAGCATCGTGGTGCATCAATGAAAACAGCAAAATTATCAGGAGCATTCTTAGAAGATGGTAATGCTCGTTCAGAATTTTATCAATTTGTGAAAGGTTACACTCATGGCTAAATTTCAGTCAACAAAATTATTTGATGGTTATTCTACCTGTTTCCGCCAATGGCGAGCAGATGGTACACATTGCAAATTCTTACATGGATATGCAGTATCATTTCGTGTATGGTTCGAAGGCGAATTAGATCATCGCAATTGGGTATTTGACTTTGGCGGTATGAAACGAGCTACAACAAAAATTCAAGGAATGAATCCTAAAGATTACTTTGCGTGGTTATTAGATCATACTACAATTGTTGCCATGGATGATCCATATTTACCGCAATTTAAACAAATGTATGAAGATGGTATTATTCAATTACGAATTTTAAAAGATGTTGGCTGTGAAAAGTTTGCAGAACATTTATACAACGTAATCAATGAATTCTTAAAAGAAGAAACTGCAGGTAGAGTGAAAGCTATTAAAGTAGAAGTATACGAACACGAACGAAACTCAGCAAGTTATGAATAATATTAATGAAATGTATGTATCGATCTATGAATATACAGGTAGATCTGCTACACTTAACAATGTAGGTCGCGAAGTAATGGATGCTGCTTTAAAAGAAGGCATCAAAGTCGTTTGGCGAGATTTACCTCCAGATATGAAGCGCGAAAACTTCACACAGGTTGCAACATATCCTAGATCATTTCTAAATAAATTTTTTGGCAATGATGTTAAATACACAATGATAGATCCAGTAACTTTAAACATGTTGTTTGATAAACTAACTGCATTAGAAGAAAAATTTAACGACCTAATAAAAAAATTAGATAATAAACAAGAAGAACAGTTAATAACAAAATTAGATCATGTCAATACCGATGATGATGAATTACCTTTTTGAGCCTATTATGAAACCAGGAAGAATTACAGATTACGCAAAAACATTACCAATAGTAGAATTGTATCGTTGTGTACAATCTGAAGGCAGTCGATTTGGTCGCCCTACTATTGCAGTTAGAACTACAGGTTGCACTCATCGTTGCTATTTCGGCGAAGGAGGCTGGTGCGATTCTTGGTATACAAGTATCCATCCAGAAAAAGGTACTTTTTGTTTTAATGATATCATCAAGATTTATGATGAGAATCCACATATTACAGAAATGATGTTAACTGGTGGTTCTCCGACTATGCACCCTGCATTAGTAAATGAATTAACTCATTTTGCAAATGAAAGAGATATCATTATCACGATTGAGACAGAAGGATCACATTTTATTGAAACTGATTATCCTATAGATCTTATTTCTCTTTCTCCTAAATTTGCAAATAGCGTTCCTGTTATAGGTGTTGCTACTCCGCAAGGTACAATTACGGATGAAAAAATGATTCGTCAACATAATAAGCATCGTCTTAATCATGAAGCTATTAAATCAATGTTATCTTTTCATTCAGATTATCATTACAAACCAGTTTGGGATGGCACTGAAGAAAACTTAGCAGAGATTGAAGCATTTCGAATGTATCATAATATTCCAAAATGGAAGACATTTATTATGCCTGCAGGCGATACAAGAGATGAATTAATTAAAATGTATCCAATTGTATTTGAAATGTGTGCTGAAAAGGGTTATAATATGACTGGACGAGATCATATCATTGCATTTGATACTAAACGAGGTGTATGAGTATTATCAATTGGGAATTACATCAAAAGTTAAATAAAAATAACATAATTGACACGGAGTATAAATATATGAAACGAAAAACACCATTAACTAGACCAAAGCGTAAAAAGAATCATTTAAGTATGGTAACGTGGAATCAATTGACATATGAAACAGTTAATATGCCAGCATATTTAGCGGATGAGTATGTTCGTCATTTTGATTTAACTAAAGTACCAACTACATCTGAATTACAATTTTGGATTTCACAACGAGATAGAAAATGAATTGGACAGTAACAACGACATTTGGCAATGTCAATATTAATTATATCATAAAATGAAACAGATATTATACTTCACAGCAACATGGTGCGGTCCATGTAAAGTACTTAAGCCGAAAATCCAGGCTATGCAAAGTCAATTACCGATAACCATCTTAGATGTAGATACGAATTCAGAAGCAGTTGGAAAATATTCAATTCGCAATGTACCTACAATTATTGTTACTAATGGTAGCAACGAAATAGGTCGATTAGTTGGCAATAACATCACACAAGAACGAATAGTAGAATTATTTAATCAATAAAAAAGGAATAAGTTATGAATTGGACACCAATTGGAGATCAGGTTTTGATCAAAGTAGAAAAAGTTTCAGAGAAAACAAAAGGCGGCATCATTTTAGTTGATCGCGATATGAATTTTACTAAAGGGGTTGTTGTTGCAACAGGTCAAGGGTTATTTACACAAACAGGTGATCGTATTCCGATGACAGTAAAAATAGATGATGAGGTATTTGTATACAAATCAAATCTAGGAGAAAATAAAAGCATTATCTTAGACGATACAGATTACATGTTGATTCGCGAATCTGAAATTGGGCTTGTAAATTCAACAAAATGATTGAAACATTAGGTTGGATAAGCACTTTATTAGTATTAGTAGGATATATACTCAATGCTAAATGTTTAAGAACGCCAGCTATGATAGCTTGGATCGTTGGAGATATTGGATGGATAACATATGATATCTATATAGACAATTTTAGTCATTTAGCATTGAGTGCTATCATCATTTCAATTAATTTATTCGGAATATACGAAACATGGAAAAAATCATCACAAAAGAACAAATACAAGACCGAGTTCAACAATTAGCAGAAGCAATTTCGGTAGATCATATGAAATCTGGTAATGCATTACCACCGGTGATGATTTGCGTATTAAATGGGGCATTGCATTTCTTTTCAGATTTAACTAGAATGATGTCAATTCATTGTGAAATTGATTGTATTCGATTAAAATCATATAATGGGCAAGATAATAGTGCAGGAGTTAAAGTAATTAAAGATGTTGAATTAGATTTGCATGGCAAACGAGTTTATATCATCGATGATATTTTAGATACTGGTGCTACAATGTTTGAAGCATTGCATTTAGTTAATTCTCGCTACGCAGCAGATGTAAAAGTTGTAACATTGCTTAAAAGAAAATCTAGTCCACTTATGACAGATTTTTATGCATTTGAAATTGAAAATCAATTTGTTGTTGGATATGGGCTCGATGATTGGGGTATTAAAAGAGAATTGCCAGATATTTACAAAGTTTAGGATACGGGTTAGATATTTATAATAAAGGATCATTATGATTATCTATAAAACAACTAATTTAGTTAATGGAAAATTTTATATAGGACAAGATTCTAAAAATAATCCAAATTATTTAGGCAGCGGAACTTTGCTGAATAAAGCAATTGAAAAATACGGTCGAGAACATTTTGTTAAAGAAATTATTGAATATTGCGAATCTGAAGAACAATTAAATTCTCGAGAAATATTTTGGATATCTGAATTAAAACCATTATATAATATAGCAAAAGGAGGCTCAGGTGGCGATACTATATCAAATCATCCGGAACGAGCTTTAATTATCGAAAAACTAAAACAACGACCTATACGTTATTGGACGGAAGAGCAAAAAAATAAGCAACGTGGAGATAAAAATCCAGCAAAGCGTATTGAAGTAAGAGAAAAAATAAGTAAATCAAAAATTGGAAAATCTAGACCAGATCAATTAGGCGAATTAAATTCTGCAAAACGATTAGATGTACGAGAAAAAATTCGTTTAAAACTAAAAGGAATTCCGAAAAATCGAATACAATGTCCATTTTGCGAAAAGGATGGCCAGGCATCTAATATGTATAGATGGCACTTTAACAATTGTAAATTTAAAACAAAAGAATAACATGTACCAAGCAATAGGTTATGACAAAAAAAGTGGTTTAATGCACGTATGGGATGATGAGTTAGGACATCAAAAGTTTCCATTTCAACCATATGCATATTTACCAGATTCAAACGGACAATACAAATCATTAGATGGTGCAGTGTTAAATCGAGTACCGGGAAATCACAAAGACAATCGAACAGCATATGAATCTGATTTAAATGAAGAAGTACGAACATTAATTGATTTGTATTATGAATCAGATGAGCCATCGAAAGGACATCGAGACTTTTTCTTTGATATTGAGTCTGAACGTGATGAAAATGGTTACTCGACACCAGAAGAAGCTCGTTTAAGAATTACATCTATTGCATATTATGATAAAGCTGGCAATGATCGTAGAGTATTATTGTTAGATGAAGAAAAACGTGTTACAACAAATGGTTTTTCAGAAACTGATTATGAAGTAGAAATATTTCGTAGTGAAGCGGATATGTTAACTCGATTTATTAATATATTTGCAGAAGTTCAACCCACAGTAATTACAGGATGGAATACAGATAATTATGATATTCCATATCTCATTAATCGTTGCAAAAATGTATTAGGTGCACAATCAATAAAAAAATTATCGCCGGCTGGAATTGTTGAATGGAATAAGAATCGCGAGCGTTATAAAATATTTGGAGTATCGAGTTTAGATTATTTGACACTTTACAAGAAATTTACATATACAGAACTTCCGAATTATCGATTAGACACTGTTGCTAAATTTGAATTAGGTAGAGGTAAAGTTGAATATGAAGGAGATTTGAATCAACTCTTTGCAACGGATATTCATAAGTTTGTTGAATATAACATGGTCGACGTAAATCTGGTTCAAGATCTAGATGAAAAGACACAACTTCTTAATCTTGCTCGAACCATATGTCATAAAGGCCATGTTCCATATGAAGATGTATATTATGCATCTAAATATTTGGATGGCGCTGCAATTGTAGATTTGAAACGCAATAGATTAGTTGCACCTAACAAAGCATTTCGTTTTATTGAAGAAGAAACTCAAGCAGATGCATTAGCAGGAGCTTATGTAAAAGATCCAGTTCCGGGATTATATAAATGGATATATGACTTAGATTTAACATCACTATATCCTAGTATCATCATGACACTTAATATTTCTCCAGAAACCAAAATAGGTGTTATTAAAAATTGGGATCAAGAATGTTTGTTAAAATCAGAACCACAAGAAGTAACGTTACAAGATGGCAAACATATTCCTCACGTTAAAGCGTGGTTGTCTGATAATCAATATACTGTTGCTAGCAACGGAACTATTTACCGAACTGATATTAGAGGATTCTTACCAACCATTCTAGAAAAATGGTTTGAAGAGCGTGTTATTTATAAAGACAAACGAGATGAGTTTGAAGTTGGGTCTGAACAATATAAATTTTATGATGCATTACAATTAACACAAAAAGTATTGCTCAATTCATTTTATGGAGTATTAGGACTTAAGACATTTCGTTTCCATGATTTAGATAATGCGGGTGCTATTACAGCAACTGGTCAAGCAGTAATTAAATTCTCTGCAAAAGTTATTAATAATCATTATGCAAAAGAAACAGGTCAAGATCATTTTATCAATGCAACAAAAGGTAAAGCAGAATTTGCATTTTATACTGATACGGATTCAACCTTTGTATCCAGTTTGCCATTAATTGAAAAACGATTCCCTGGATTTGATGAATCAGATGAACAATTCATGATTGATCAAACAAATGCAATTGCATCAGAAGTTCAATCATTGGTAAATAAAATGTATGACAAATATGCCGTAGTATTTCATAATACAGAAACGCATCGTTGGCAAATTAAACAAGAATATGTTGCAAAATCTGGTTTATGGATTGCGAAGAAACGATATGCACAATGGGTAATTTTCAAAGAAGGCAAACCTACGGATAAATTAGATATTAAAGGTTTAGATGTTGTTAGATCTTCATTCCCGGAAGATTTTAAAAAGATAATGAAAGAAACGTTATGGCATATTCTTAAAGAACGAGATAAGACTCAAACTACGGATATGATTCATGATTTCAAAAATAATTTAAAGAAATCTCCAGTACTCAATGTAATGAAAAATTCGGGAGTAAAAGAAATATCAAAATATACCAAAAAGCGTAAACCATTTACAGGTTATTTATCAGGTACTCCGGCACATGTTAAATCAGCAATTAATTTTAATGATTTATTATCAATGCACAATATTCGAGACATTGAACCTATAACAGATGGTGAAAAGGTTAAATGGGCATACTTATCAGATAATCCATATGGCTTTGACACCATTGCATTACGAGGTTATCAAGATCCAAAAGTTATAGAAGATTTTGTTGAACAATATATTGATCGAAATAAAATCTTTGAAAAAGAATTGAAAAATAAATTAGATGATTTTTACGCTGCAATGAATTGGGGAGCATTTCCTGAAAATAATAATGTAGCCAAGTTCTTTTCATTTGGTAAATAGAAATAAATTTCTTATAATATAGTATGATTGGTTATAAAAGCGTATGGTTTGGTAAAGAAGTCGAAGGTCGATTTACCGATGTAGAAACAATGTTTGTTTCTGATTTTAATGAATTGTTACAAGGAAATGTGACAACAAAACCGGTAGCACACGTTTATATTTGTTCTCCGGCGACTAAGCAATTGGTAAACAATGAACTTAAAGATTTTGATTGGGGTAATTTGTTTAATATGATGTCAGACAAACAAATTATTTCAATTGAAGTAGAACCAGGTATGCTTGAAAAGATTCCTCCGATGATTCGTATTAGAGCTCACATATTATTAATGCTCAATGAAAAAGATGCTGGATTGTTAAAGAAAACAGATAGCATTAAAGTTGTATATAATGATTATTCATTGTATTGCACGACAGTGCATAATATGCAACAAGTATTACCAGATGATTATAAATTTGATAGATTCGAACAATGAAATATAGCGTAGTAGTAACATTTAGTGTTGAAGGCTTTCATAATTGGCCAGCAGCAAAAGACATTTTTCCTGACGTAGCATTTTTGTCAGATAGACATCGTCATATGTTTGGGTTCCGTTGTTATGCACATGTTACTCATACAGATCGAGATGAAGAATTTATTCTTCTTAATCGCAAAATACAAAAAGCATTAAGAAACATTTTTATTAAATCAGAAACAAATGTATTTGAATTTGGTTCAATGTCTTGCGAAGCAATTGGAGAATGGTTATTAGAACAATTTCCATCTCTTTATAAAGTAGAAGTTTGGGAAGATTGGGAAAATGGTTGTGTTGTCGCGCGAGATTAGGGAA
>Ga0315909_10002046_pt1 | contig 26474 bp, 40 predicted proteins | sample LakEriMetagenome_11_FD_203527 | JGI IMG/M metagenome (GOLD analysis project Ga0315909, IMG submission 203527) | Freshwater fungal communities from buoy surface, Lake Erie, Ohio, United States - Buoy 2 MA125 | ecosystem: Environmental > Aquatic > Freshwater > Lake | place: USA: Lake Erie, Ohio...
GCGCCAAGCTGGCCGTGATGCTGACCGGACAGGGCGAGAACGCGATCGGCCCGGATGAAGCAGCCCCGTTCTTCAAGATGCCCAACGGCAAAGCATTGCTCGACGGCCTGAAGCAAGGCCCGCTGCGCGACAAGCTGATCCGCGAGGAAACCCGCAGGCGCATGATCGAGCGCAACGGCGACGTGTTCCGGGACGGCACCATCATGGCGAAGGCAGAGGAATACGCCCGCAATGAGCTTCAGCATCGCCAGTGGGAGATCGAACTGGAGGCGCTTGCCGAGGCAGGCGGGCAGCGCATTGCGACGAACGCATTGAAGCAGCAGGCGATCGAGAACCTCCGCTCCAAGCAGGTCCGCGAGGTGCTGAACTACAACCAGTACCTCACGCTGGAACGCCGCTGGGCTGAGAAGGCGATCAAGGAGAAAGACCCGGCCAAGGCTGCGGAGTATGCGAAGTATCGGCTGCTGAATTCTTATATGTACTCGGAGGGCAAGAAGCTCGCGGAGCAGATCGAGAAGACCCGCAAGCACCTGCTCGCCTATGAGAGCAAGTCCAAGCTGGCGCGGCTGTTCTCTGCCGGCAAGGAATACGCCGAGAACATGCGCGGGCTGCTGTCGGACTACCAGCTTCGCAACGAAAGCCGGAAAGCCGAGAACCAGCGGCAGGCGCGATCGGCATGGATACAGACGCAGATGGCGGGCATCGACCCGTTCGCAGCCTACGCCGATCCGACGCTATCTGTAGAGCAGCAGCAGATCGCCGCGGCTGAAGCGATCGAGCGCAGCAGCGTGCTTGCCCGCCTGTCCGAGGGCGTGGACGCACAGAACTACAAGTCGATCACGGTGCAGGAGCTGCTTGCTGTTCGCGATGAGGCGGATCTCATCTGGAGGCTTGCGACTCTCAAGGACCGGCTGATCAAGGACGGCGAGCGGCGCAAGCTGTCGCTGGCGGCAGGCGACATTGCCGAATCCGTTGTCGCCAATCAGCCAAAGGAGCGCCCGCCCGAGCCTCTGGAAAGCAACCTGCCCGGCGAGAAGATCAAGCGCGCCGTCTCTGGCTTCATGGTGTCTCACCGCACGTTCCAGGCGCTGGCCCGGCAATTCGATGGCGGCAAGGATGGTGGAGTGTTCTGGCGCTACATCGTGCGCCCGCTCAATGACGCTTTCGCCCGCAAGACGACGATGATGAAGCAAGTGGGCAAGGACATGGAGAAGCTGTTCTCCACGTTCACCCCGGCTGAGCTAGGCCGGTTCATGCGGGACCGGCAGACGATCGATCTCGGCGCAGGGCAGAAAGTCACGCTGACGACGCAGGGGCGTCTCGCAGTGGCGCTGAACGCAGGCAACGAGAAGAACCTCGCCCGCCTGATGGATTCGAACGGCTGGGATCGGCGTCAGGTCCAGGTCATCATCGACACGCTTTCCAAGAAGGAAATGGATTGGGTGCAGGCAACGTGGGATTATCTGGAGACATGGTATCCCGAGGCCGATCGCGTCCATGAGGCAGTACATGGCGCGCCAATGGATAAACAGGCGCCGCTTCAACTCGCGACCCGTTACGGCGTGTATCGCGGGGGGTACTTCCCGATTGCCTTCGACCCCCACAGGTCGAGCAAATCCGGGCAGCGGAAACTGGAGCAGGATGCGCAGGCGGCTGGCGGCGGCAGGGTTGGCACTCGACAGGAGCCGGGCTTCGCGAAGAAGCGCGTTAGCGGCAAGGTCACACTTCCGCTCAACCTTGATCCGTTCTCGGTCATCCTGCGCCATCTGGATCAGGTCACGACATCGATTGCGACCGAGGAAGTGCTGCTTGATGTTGGCCGTCTGATCCAACACCCCGACGTTGAGCGCGCAGTTATTGAGAGGCATGGCCGCGTCAAATACGACGAGATCATCGAGGCTGTTAAGGCAGCGAAGTTTGGCCTGCCGGTTGCACAGGGCGCCGTCGAGAAGATCCTGAACCACGTCCGAAACGGATCGACCGTCGCCAAGCTTGGGTGGAGCGTCAGCACGGCGATGCTTCAGCCATCTGGTATCTCCAACTCCATCGTGCGCGTTGGTTTCCCGTGGATGATGCGCGGCTATGCCAGGATGCTGGGCGGCGCGGCGCAGATGGAAGGCTGGGCCAAGTGGGCGATGGCGCGCAGCGAGTTCATGCGCAACCGCCGCGAAAGCCAGAGCCCGGAACAGGTCAACCTTCTGGCGACACTGAAAGGCAACAAGCCGCTGGTCATGATCCAGCGCAGCGCGTTCCAACTGATGGCGCAGGTACAGTTCTTTTCCGTAGACCTGGCGACATGGTACGCAGGCTTCGACAAAGCGACCGCTGGTGGGGCAGACGAGGCGCTGGCGGTGTCGATGGCCGACCAGGCTGTCATTGATGCGCAGGGCGGTGGTGAAGCCTTCCAGACGGCGGGCATCCAACGCGGGTCGGTTGGCGTCAGGCTGCTGACCAACCTGATGAGTTATATGCTGACCACCTATCAGCTCAGCGTTCAAAGCGCTGCCAAGAAAGATCCGAACCTGCTTGTGAAGGTCGCGCGCATCTCGGCCGATATGGTCCTGCTCTGGTCGGTGCCGGTTGCTGCGACCTTGGCTATCCGCTTTGCGATCCAGGCTGCGATCGGCGGTGGCGACGATGATGACGAAGAATACTGGTCGCTGGAAAACATCTCGCGCGAGCAGGCGTCGTTCATGATGTCGCCGTTCTTCGGACTGTCGCAGATCGCTGGGGCCGTGAAGACAGACCCGTACACCTATCGCGGGCCAGCTGGTCTCGACATGCTGGTGCAGTCATACAAGGCGATGGACGCTGCATCGCATGGCGATACCGAGCAGCTTCTGCGCCCGCTGAACCAGATGGTGGGCATGGCATTCCACCTGCCGGCCAACCAGATCGACAAGTCCGTGCGCGGATCAATCGCTCTGTGGAATGGTGAAACAGATAGCCCTCTGGCCATTTTCTTTGGCCCGCCGCCGAAGTAGAATCAGCACCATGATTTGTGCAGCGCCTGGATGTAGCAGCGAAGCGAAAACGCGCGGTCATTGCGCGCGGCACTATAGCAAGCTCCGCTACCACGGGGAGATTGAAGTCCGTCGCAACGCCAAGTTCGGACTTGGCGAAGAGTTCATTCGAATGGCTTTGGCGAGCGACACGACCGAGTGTCTTGAGTGGCCCTGCGGCTTGGACAAAGACGGATACGGGCAGGTGAACTATCAGGGGCGGCACGATCGAACGAACCGGCTTGTGTGTCGCCTTGCGCATGGCGAGCCTCCGCACCCTGGCGCTCACGCTGCGCACGAATGCGGAAATCCAAAGTGCTGCAATCCGCGCCATCTCTCGTGGAAAAGCATCAAGTCAAACATGCACGATAAGTGGAAGCACGGCACCATGTACGCAGGTGCGCGCCACCACAAAACGAAACTGACTGAGGCTCAAGTTCTTAGCATTCTGAACGACAACCGAGGGCCGACTGCCATTGCCAAGGATTACGGCGTCACAAAAAGCGCCATCATAAACATTCGCCAAGGCAAGGCTTGGGCCATCCTAACCGGCATCCGCAAAGCCGCCTGAACTAACGCCGCGTCACTTCTTTCAGGAGTTCGCTTGCGAGGCTGCTGATCAGCGTTGCGGCCAACACAATGACCACGACGCCAACGTACATCAAAAGCGTTCCCCAAAAGCCGCGCTTCGGTTTCCGCTTGGTTTTATCCGCTGACATCTGCCGCCCTCATCTGCTGGGCGCAGGCTGAACCTACCCATTCTGAATAGTCAACAACCCCGCCCCTCGCGAGGAACGATAGCGCATGACCCTTACAACAGCCTGCACCCCGCGTGTGGTCATAACTGGCAACAGCACGCTTGGGCCTTACAGCCTCGTCGATTCCAGCAGTGTCGCCATCAGGCTGGTGTCCACGGGGCATCTGAAGCTGACGCGGTATGCAGCCTCGACCGATGACAACAACGATGGAACGCTGCTGGTTCTGAACACTGATTACACAGTGGGAGGTACGCAGGATGCGCGCACCTTCACGCTGATCGGATCGCAGGCGGTGCTGACATCCTCTCAGCGCATCGTGGCTGAACGGGTGCAGAGCTACACGCAAGACCTCGACCTGACGACGGGCGGTTCGTTCAACTCCTCCAGCCTCGAGAGCCGGTTCGACAAGCTCGCGGAGTTCCAGCAGGAACTGAAGGCGCGGCTGGATCGCGTGCCGGCGCTTCAGTTTGCGGACACAACGGCGAACGTGGCGTTTCCCTCGCCGCCTACTTCGGGATCGGCGGTGCTGGGGCGTAGCTCTGACGGATCGCTCGTGCATCTCACGGCGGCTGATCTCAGCGCAGATGTCGTGCTGGGCAGCGGATGGGGCGATGCGCTGGCGACAGTGCTGGTTAACAATATCTCTGCGATGCTGGCGCTTGATCCTGCCGACAATCAGATCATTCGTTTCACGGCATCCGGCGCAGAGGCCATTGACCAGGAAGATATCGAGGTCATCCCGACCGGAGAAATTACAGCCAACGCGATTGACGATCTGATCGGCGGCTACCGCTGGAACAGCTCCAGCCTGTCCAGCACAATGGTTGTCACCACGAAGGCGTTCTCCAGCGGCGACATCAACGCGACCACGAACCGGCTTACGTGGACGGCGCATTCCAGGTGGACCGGCGAGGGCGGCATTGTCTCGGCAGGGGATGGGCTGACGGCGCTCACGACCGTCTACTATCTCCGCTGGTACGACGACAACACGCTGACGCTGCACCCGACGTGCGAGGATGCGCTGTCGGGGACCAACACGGTAGACATCACCGGCACGACCGGCTTCACGCTGAGCATCCTGCGCGACCCGCGTCAGGGCGTCTACAAGCTGCGGGCAGGCGCATCGCTCACCGGCTCTGGCGGCGCACTCGTTCGGCAGATCAACGGCGTTGTGTCCCCGCGCATGTTCGGCGCGACCTTGGCGGCGAGCGACAACTCGGCGGCAATCATGGCCGCGTTCAACTACATGCGGTACTCATGGAACGCCTCGCGCCATGCTTTCGACGCGGCTGTGGACTTTGAGGGCATCCAGTATTTCTGCTCGCGCCCGGTCCACATCTTCAACCTGCGCCAGCCGGATGCCAAGTTCGGGAACGGCGGCATCTACTCCACAGCTACCGGCAAGATTGCGCTCTGCCTCGCTGGCATGAACGCGCCGGTCATTGAGAACTTCGAAGTCTACGGCGACCAGACAAGTTCGCCCGCAGTCGGCATCTACTACGGTCGCAGCTTCGACGGCGCTTCCGCCCCCATCGCACCTGACGCCCGCATGTCGGATGTTCGCACGCAGGGGTTCTTCTCGCAGGCTGGCGCGGTCAACTTCGCGTCCGAAACCGATTCGCTGATCAATTGCTCGCACGACAACCAGCACCGAACACTGACGGCTGTTTCGTTCGCCTGTATCCGCAACATGCAGTCATGGGTGGATCAATTCGGCTCTGCCCTCACAAGCGATTTCGGCAACCTGCCGACGACGGCAAGCGGCAACCACAGCAACATCCTGCATATGTGGTCGCAGCACAGGGTGACGCGCAACAGCGTCATCTCGATGGCAATCAGCGGTATCACGAAAGCCAACCCCGCCGTGGTGACTGTGTCATCGGCAGGGCTGACTGCAAGCGGCCTGACCAACGGCGATCCGATCTTCTTGGACATCGCCGGGATGACCGAACTTGTCGGCACGGTGCAGACCATCGCCAACATCAACCTTGGCGCGGGTACGTTCGAGCTTTCCGGCATCAACAGCACGGCATACGGCACGTTCACAACCGGCTACGCACGCAACAAGACCGGCCCGTCCATGCTGATCGGCGGCGCGTTCTCGGTGTTTGGCCGCACCTGCTATCACCTGACCTACGGCTCGCCCTCGATCATCTTCGACCTTCCGAACGGCACGCCTGATGGGTTCGACTACGAGTTCCAGGACGAGAACAACCCCGACCAGCCGATCCTGTTCCGCGCTGGGTCTGGCGCGTATGCAATCCAAGGCTTCAGGGCGCGCATCGACTCGTGGTCGCAGAAATCAGCCAACAACATCATCGGTTATGAAGGCACGACCGGCACGGTTCAAATCCAGAACTTTTACCTGCATGTGGTCAACATGGCGACGGCCCCCGCCTCCGACATATTCGAGGACCCTGGCAAGTACACGCTTTACGGCGCAACACAGATTGTGCCTCTTGCGGCGGCGCTCAACACCATATCGGCCTTCGCAGTCTATCGCGGCGAGACGACCGCATTCGACCGCACGCCCAAGACCATTGAGTACGGCGATGAAAGCGCCCTGACGGCAACGGTTGCCTACGCCACGCCGGGGACAAGTTCGTTTGTCTACACGCAGCAGACCTTCCGGGGCGAGCGGATCGGCGGGCGTTACTTTTTCACGATGCTGCTGGCGTTCACGCCAACGAACGGCACGGCCAGCGGCGCGCTTGAAATTACGGTTGGGAGCCTGCCTTATCTGCCTGTGCAGGAAACGCCGCTGACGCTTGGACGTGCTGACAATATCGACGTTCTTGGCGGCTCAAGCGACAATGCGTTGGGCGCGTACATGGACACGGACGGCAAGATCTACATCTGGCGCTTCCGTGACGCGACGACCGGCGCACAGGCTGGCGTGGGCAGCATCCCGACCGGAACAGCAATCACGATCCAGATTTCAGGCCATTACGAAGTTGTTGACTGATTGTCGGCTTAATCAAGGAGCAAAGCGTGGATCTTCAGCCTGATATATCCAATCTGCTCGCCAAGTCTGGCGCGACGGTTCGCAAGGCCGGGGACGGGTGGATTGTCAGCAATGGCGCCAGAGCCTGTCACGGCGACACGCCAGCGCTGGCTGCTGAAGCGTTTCTTGTCGCCAGGCAACCAAGGCAGCGGGAAGTCATCGATCGCCTCACCGTGATTGATACCGTCGTCGTCACTCACGAACCCGCGCCCAAGCCTGCGCCCGACATGCGGGACGTGGAACTAGCTGCGGCGCGTGCGGAGATCAACTTCCTGCGCTCCTGTCTGGACGAGTTGCAGAAGCCGCTTCCCGCCCCTGATGCGCTCATGAGCGATTGGGGGAACGTGGGCGCGGACGAGGACGCCGAAGCTGCTCTCACCACGGACGACCTTCTGAGTGCCGACAATGAGGCGGTTGCCGATGTGGTCGCCAAGCTTTCGCGCCAGCGTCGCAAGCGGTTCACAGAACTGCTCAACGTGGAGCTTGCCGAGCTTCAGCAAAGCCGGAACGGCCCGCATGAAGACCGGAAGCGTGAGGCAAAGGTGGAGCGGTTGCTGGGTGTCTTCGCCCGCGTTGGCGAGATGTAATTCTACGAACGGGGCTGGGTATGACGGAGACCTTAATTCGCGACCAGCTTGAGTTGGAGCGACAGCGGGACGCCTATGCGGCGCGGGATAGGCTGGGCGCCCTAGAGCGCGACATCGCCGTCCTGAAGACGCGGTTCGAGGCGGCGGTTGACCAGATCCTGAAGGAACTTGCGAGAAGCGTTTCGCAGGAAGACCTAAAGGAAATTCGGCGCGAAACGCTTGAACTAAAGCGCGAGATCAGCGCCGAAATTCAAAGAGAAGTCGAGAAAATCCACATGGAATTTGAGAAATCAAACGAGGCGTGGGCCGAGAAGATTCTGGTCGGCGCTAAGACGCTGAACGCTGAAGCGCAGCTCCAGCGGATGCAAGAAACGAAGCAGCTTGCGAGGCAGGTCGGGCTGACCGTCTTTGCAGCGGCGCTGAGCATCATCTGCACGCTGATTGTGTTCTGGATGACGACGGCGCGACCGTAGCGCAACACAGGGGCTGGGCATGGCTAAGTTTCTCGATAATTTTCTGGCGTTCAAAAACGAGGCAGACGCAACGCGCAAGTTTGCGCTGTTCGCTGTCGTCATCATCACGCTGGGCCTTGCCTCGCTGAGTGTGACCGGCATCGTTGCAACCGCAAACTGGACATGGCTGTCAGCCCTTCCGACCGTGGGCCTGATCTTTGCCGTGCTCGGCGCGGAGCTGCTGGCAACCGTCGCATTTATCCGCATGCTCACCGCATCGACGCTGTGGCGCAAGGTGGCCGGCGCGTTCATCTTCGTGGGCCTTGCAGCCGTGGGCGTCCACAATGCCGAAAACGGGGCCAAGGTTGTCTGGCCGGATCGCTTCGCGGAAAGCTCTGCTTCGCTACAGGCCAAGGCGGAACTGGCAGGCGAGGAAGCCGGAACACTCGGCACGGCGCAGCAGGCGGCTATCAGCGGGACCGGCGCAGAGCTTGAGCGCGTCCGCGTCCAGATCGCGGAGCTTAAGACCGAACAGCAGATCATGGCGAGCATGTCGCCCGAGGGCATCAGCAAGGCGCAATCGCTTTTGCTCGCTCAGGGCCTCTACTTCGGCAGCGTGGACGGCATCCGGCAGGACAAAACGGAAAGCGCCATGCGGGCGCGTGGCGAGGCTATCCAAGGCGAACTGGCGACCCTCAAGGCCCGCGAGGATGGGCTCATGCAGGGGCAGGCGAGCCCCGTACAGCAGGCCACCACGGATCGCAGGCTGTCCGAGATCGAACTAGCCGACAAGGCAAACGCCGCGTTCTGGGCGTGGCTCTGGCTCATCATCATGCTTTGCGTTCTTGAGGGCGCCCGTTCTCTCAGCCTGTGGGCGCTCATCACCGACATCAATTCCAAGGACGCACAACGCGACCGCGACTGGACGGATGAACTGGCAGCGCTCCGTCACCAGCAAGAGCGGGCGAAAATCATCGCAGAGACGAACGCTGCGGTTGCCGCCTATTCGGCTCCTGCCGCGCCTGTAGCAGCCCCGCCTGTAGCGGTTGAGCCTCCCCCGGCTCCCATCCAACCCCCGGAGCCAGAACCCGCACCAGAGCCCGTCCCTGACCCGGAGCCGCTCGTTCTGGTCGAGCCGGTAGCACCGGACAATCAGAAGTTCCGCGACATGGGCAAAGCCTCTGCCGACGCGAAGGCGGCAAAGAAGGCGAAGGAAGATGCTTACATTCCGGTCCCCTCGCTCGTCGCGCGGGACGCTCTCAAACAGGCGCAGGGGTAAGTCATGTATATTGGCATCGACTTTGGAAGCACGAACACCACGGCTGCGTTGTGGGACGGCAAGCTGAGGATGATCGAACTCAACGCGGCAGGCACGACCACCATGCCTACCGTCGTCACCATGATTGGCGAGACGGCGCTTGTGGGGGAAGAGGCTGTCGTCGCGGGCGAGAAAAACCCCGCCTACGATTTCAGGAACTTCAAGCGGATGATGTCGGAGCCGTGGCATCCAGACGAGGACACCGGAGCGCAGACGGCTGAAGAGATTGACCCCGAGACTGGCCTTGGCACGGGGATGCTGGCCTTCGTTGGCCCGCACGACCTGCACTACCTGCCGACCGAATTGTCTACCTACATCATCAGCGCCATTGTTGACGCGGCGAACCAGTTCCTCAAGCCGCACGATGTAGTATCGGGCGCGGTGATCGGCGTCCCCGCCACCTTCACGCCAGACCAGATTGAGGCGGTCAAGCAAGCGGCGCGAAACGCAGGACTCGAAAACGTCTACACGATCGAGGAGCCTGTGGCCGCGGCCATCGCCCATAACATCGATGCCCGCCGACCGGGGGCCACGTTTGTGGTGGATTTCGGCGGGGGTACGCTCGATACAACGCTCACCCGCAGCCGCGATGGCCTGATCAGCATTCTGGCGAAGAACGGCATTGCGGATCTCGGCGGTGCGGACTTTGACAAGCGCATCGCTGACTACGTCATCAACCTCTGGCGCTCGGAGTTCCGCAAGGAACTGGAAGCGGGGCAGGTAGCGGACAACGGACAGCTTGACCGCGTGATGCCGAAAATCCTGGCGGAAGCGGAGAGCGTCAAGAAGCGCCTCTCCGTCTATGAGGAGACCACGTTCAAGCTAGACCCGGTGTCGCGCACGATCGACGGCGTCAGTCTCCCGATGATCTACCCCGTCTCACGCGCCATCCTGAACGAACTGACGCGCGACCTGATCGACAGGATGATTGCTGCCTGCAAGGCCACCATTGAGGACGCCATTCGCAAGGACGCCAAGTTCAGTGCGAGCGGAGACATCAAGGCCGTCCTGTGCGTTGGCGGCATGACCCGCGTCCCCGCTGTGCGCCAGGCCGTCGAGGACTTCTTCGGCAAGGCTCCGCGCAAAGACGAAAACCCCGAGCAGGTTGTCGCTCAGGGGTGCGCCATCAAGGCGGCGATCCTTGAGGGCAGGCGCCCAGATATCTCTCTGGCCGACATCCTGAGTTTTGACGTGGCGATCGAGGGGCTGAACAACGTGCCTGTGATGGTCATCCCGCGAGGAACATCGTTCCCGTCGAAGAAGACGCTGCCCGTCAAGACTTCCGAGGACGACCAGACCGAAATTTCCATGCGCCTGCTCTGGGCCACACGCCCGCGCGCGGAAGACTGCCACGTTCTTGATGCGCTCGACATTCCCGTGGACCCAGCGCCGGCAGGCGTCCAGCGGCGCAAGGTTGTCGTGTCGATTGACGACGAGGGACACCCTTCGATCGAGAGCGTTGCGGCCTAGGGGGCTTTACTGTGAACGAGCTACAATTCACGAACGCTTACGGGCTCCGGTTGATTCAGGAGTTCGAGGGCGAGCCGCGCCTTGCCGCGCGCCTGTGCGAAGGCGGGAGGTACGAGCTTGGCTACGGGATCACGTTTGATCTCGACGGCCAGCCGTTCACTGCAACAAGCACCTGCACGCCAGACTATGCAGACGCCCTGTTCCGCAATGCGCTGAAGTTTTTCGAGGATGGCGTGCGCCGCCTCGTGACTGTCCCGCTCAACAGCAACCAGTTCTCGGGGCTCGTGGCGCTGGCGTGGAATATCGGGCTGGAAAATTTCCGATCCTCGACTGTCCTGCGGCGCGTAAACGAGGGGCGGATGGAGGACGCTGCGGCCAGCTTCGGGATGTGGGTATTTGCCACTAAGGGTGGACACAAGCAGGCGCTGAGGGGGTTGCTACGCCGAAGGTATAGTGAAGCCGCCCTATTTCTGGGCTATTCATGGACAGAGGCTTGCGACAACGACGCCATCGCATTGCAACGGGAAATCCCCGCCTCGCTGCCTGGTACAGATCGCGTGATCTACAAGACCGCGTTCAAGGACGTGCTCGCCGTGGCGCAACGCTACCCGCTCCCGCCTCTGGACGACGAGCTTGTCCTCTCCACCCCCATCAAAGCTGAGCCTGCGGTCGTGCCGATCGCAAGCAAGGCGGGCCAGCCGGTGCCGCTGCCCGGCCCAGCACCGGCTGCGCCTGCCCTCGAAAAACCGGCGCTGAGTGGTCCCGCGTCGGCTACGGCCCCTCCGGTGAAAGTCCCTGCTCCCCAGCGGGCGCCGGAGGGGACAAAGCCCCCCGATCCGCCTGTCCCAATTGGCCAGCAGACTAGCGCCGTAGATGGCGCAAAGCGCTCTGAGGAATGGTCCAGCGGCACTAAGGCGATGTGGCAGTCACGGCGCTTCTACGGCCTCGTGCTGATCATGGCGGGCCGTCTCTGGATGCTCAAGACGGGCAGCAACGCTTTCCTCGGCGCTGTCTCTGATCCGCTCGTGATGGAATTTGTTGGCGGCTTCGGCGTGATGATTGCGGGCGAGCTTATCCAGAGCTGGGGACGCGCCAAAGCAAAGAAGGCGCTGCACTGATGGTCCTCGCAACGATCTGGGAATTCCTCAAGAAAATCCCCGGCTGGATCTGGCTCGTGGTGGCGGGGCTGGTGGTCGGCTTTGCCTATGTCGAGCGCGAGAAATCCAGAGCGCGGAAGGAAGTGAACGACCGACGCGACAAGGAAGCCGCTGAGGTTGAGCGTGAAGTCATCTCAAACATTTCGGAGAATACTGATGAAGTTGTCCGCGAGGCTGACGCTGTGCGCAGCCATCCCTCTGCTAGCGTCCTGCCAAACCAGACCGGCGCAACCCTCAGCGACCCTCATTACCGCGACTGACAAGGCGATATGGCGCGAGGCGCTTTGCTCAACCGGCAAGGCCATCCTGATTTCGCGCAACGATATCCTGACCCTCGAAACAGCCGAGCAGATTGGCGACCACAACCATGCGCTGTGGTGCGCCTGTGATCATCTGCGGCCGGCAGGTTTCGACGTCAGCATCTGCAAAGTTTAACCGCGCCACGGCGCTCAATGGAGGACGTGACTATGGGCTTCAAAATTGTCCGTGAGGACGGCAAGACGGATTGGGGCTCGCTCCGCGCCGTGTTCTACTGCCTGCTGGCAACCTGGATTGTCGGCGTCCGGCTGATGGGCCTCGACCCGTTTGACGACCTCGTCGCGGGCCGCTTCGACCTCGGCGTCATTTTCGATCTGTTCGCGGTGATCGGCGTCTACCTGCTGTGCTGGCACGTCATGTATCCAAACAGGCCCAAGGTCAGCCTCTAGTCGATGCGTCTCAGCCCGGCCTCGCTCGCGGTCCTATCCGTGATTGTGGCCGGGCTCGTGGCGTCCTGCGTCTTGCTGGCAGGGTGAGACAGACCGCCTAGCAACGCCTTGAATCTGCATGACGCTAGAATTGTCGCACCTTGCCCATAGCGCCTTGATTTCTCAGGCTTTGTCCTTTCCCCTAGGGACTGCCAGCGGATTTTTAAGCATCTGATTTCCTGACGTTTTTCTCAGGTGCGACAGCCCCGGCATTTGAGGGGCGACAGACCGGCCAAAAACAGCGCCCATTGCATCGTCTGCCAGACCGGCCCTCTGAGCCTTCGCGGTGTAGGTTGCGGCCTGCTGGTGCGTCGAGTGTCCGAGTACCGCCATGATCTGGTGCGGCGTGCAGCCTGCCTCAGCCATTCGTGCCGCTGTGGCCTTCCTGAGCCCGTGGAAGCTGCATTGCGGGTGCACCTGCGCCTCCCGGCACCATTCCCGAAACTTGTTCTGTAGCCCCTTTCCCGTGGCGAAGGGCTGGCCATAGGCCGTCTCGAGGTAGGTCAGGCCCTTGCCCTGCCATGCGTCCAGCGCGGCCCTGAGAGGCGGCGCAATCGGAACGTCGATCGCGACGGGCCGGCGCCCTGCGTTCTTCGCCTGGACGAAGCGCAAGCGTCCGTCGCGCTCATGCGGTCTGCCGATCTTCACGGCGTCGCTGATGCGCTGGGCTGTGTAGAGCCCGATGGCGTAAGCCGTGCGTGCCTGCGTCCCGAGCGGGTGCTTTTCCTCATAAGCCTTGCAATCCTCAACCGTCCACGTCCTGTGACCTTCGGTAACGTTGGGCTTGCGCCTGATGCCTGCCGTTGGATCTGACGGAACCAACCCGTCATCGCAGGCCAGTCGGTAGACAGCTCGCAACGCGGCGAGGAAATCCTTGCCCTGCGCATAGGTCCGCGTCTTCACCCCTAGCCGGATCGTCATCGGGTCGATCATCGCGGGCAGGTGGCCTATCTTCTCGTCCAGCGCCTCAAGCAGCCTTTCGCGCGGGCGTTGCGTCAGTTTCCGGTCCAGCGCCTTGAAATCGCGGCTCGTCAGGTAGTGGCGCACGATATAGCCGAATGTCCCCCGTCGCGGTCCTGTGGAGCGCACGGGCGGCGCGGGCTCGCCATTGCGGGCTGCGAAGTAGGCTAGGGCAAACTCCTCACTGCCGGGCTCGCCTTGCAGCCTGACGCGGGGCTTTCCCGGCGCCCTGAAATACCAGCGCACCTTGCCGTGTCGGCTCACGTCGCGCGTGATGCCTTTCCATTCAATCGATGCCATATCCGGCCTCACAGGCGAACCCCAGCGTAAGGGTTAGCCTCGACCGTTGGCAATTCGTTAAGCGTCTCTTCCAGTTCCGACCGCAGCCAGAACAGACGGCGCGTCTCAGGATACTGCCGCGCCTTGGGCATATGTCCGCGCTCAACGAGCTTGTCGAATGTCGTGGGGGATACCCCGACGAACTCGGCAGCCTGGCGTCGATTGAGCGCGAACGTGCTCACTTCTCCCCGCTCCCCGCTAGTGCTGCTGCGCGTCGGAGGTCGCCAAGCGTGAAGTAAGACTGGATAGGCTCCCATCCAGGTCCCTGCGAGCACCACACTTCAGTGTCGTCGGGCGCGTCGTCGTCCCACGAACGGCATTCGCGAATGAACGGCTTCAGCGCCTCTCTAAGCGCAGCATTCTCCCGCTCCAGCTCGGAGAGGCGTCCATCGCCAGCCTCTGCAATGTACGCGGTGACGGCGGCGCGGGCGATTGGCAGCTTGTACTCAATGTGGATCGGGTGATGGCCGCTGATGCTAGGATCATGATCTATCAGCGCCCTTGCAGCCGCATCCAGCGCGCGGGGATCTAGCTCACTCACTCCCCACCCCCTCCCGCCAGCGCCTGAAGTGCGTTGCGTGTTGAACTGACGCCAAGCTCGCGCCTGATCCATTTCTTCACAGTCTCTTGGTGAACGCCCACGGTTGCGGCGATCTCGGAAACCTTCATGCCCGACCTAGCGAGCCGCATGATTTCTTTGTGGTCAGCGACAACCCTTGTGTTCACTCCCTGCTCGGCTGGCGTTGCCCAGCGGCAGTTCCCAGGTTCGTAGTTGCCGTCATTGTCGATGCGGTCGATGGAATGCTTAGGGGATGGTTTCGGCCCCATGTCATCGGCAAAGCATTGTCCACCGCTGCGAACGCCGTCGCCATTCAGCCAACGGTCACAGACCGTGATCCCGCGTCCACCGTATTGATGGTAGTTCCGGTTGCCGACCTCATAGCATCGACGCCGGATGTGCTGATGCGTGTAATACAGCGGGTGATGATGGTCGAACTGTTCAGGGTTTCGTACCTTGAACGGATGGTTCTGACAGCCGCAGCTTTTGGTGTTGCCACTTCGTAGGTTGTTTGCGCCTATCGCCTTCACGGTTCCGCATTCACACTTGCAATACCAGTACGATATCGGCCCTTGCTTGCGTGCTCGGCTTGGCGCTTTTTCAACGACGGTGAGTATTCCGAATTTAAGGCCGCGCATATCAGGCGTCCATCTGCCGCTCGGAAGCTGCATCATGGGCAGCTTCTGGCGCGTTGCTTTGCTCGCGCTCATTTCGCGCACTCCTCCAACCTCAACAGCGCGGCCCGTAGTTCAATTACGGGGCTCATGTCCCTGTCGAACTTGTGCTGTAGCGCCGGATGGATTGAGCCGTCAGGATCGACCCACCGGCTTTTGACTTCGGTTTCCAGATCGTCGGCGCACTCTTGAGCCAGCCGTGCAATCTCCAACAAACTCTCAAGCGAGTTCATCGCGGCGACGATGGCGGCGGCGTTGGCGCGGCCTACAACGTCAAGTGACGCCCCCTCGCCATTGTCCTCCAGCAGCACCATGTCGCTGTTGAGCGTGTCGGCTATGATGCGACCGCTGGGCGCGTAGATATTGTAATAGTAGTCGCGCCGGTCGCTGTCCTGCACGCGCTGGCTGTCTTCAAACCAGTTGCCCGCCGTCGCCTTTGCGCGCAACTCTCGCAGGCGCGCGATCACATCACTTGCACTCACCGCTTGTCTCCCATTCTCGCTTTGACCTGATCCCGATGCTTCTTTGAAAGCGGCGACACGTAATTGTCCGGCTTGCGTGACCATTGCGACGGCGCTTCCGATCTGCGGAGCTTCATCTCAGGGAAGGGGCGGCTGGGGATTGCCTTCTTGGGGCCTGCGCACGATTCACCGCGCAACCTGCGGCCTTTTGCAGATGCCTTCACATCCTTCGCGGTCTTCAGCTTGTGACAGCCGACACAGAGCAGTTGCCAGTTGTCGAGGGTATGGGCGCCGAGGTGATCAAGCGCCTGGATGTGGTCAACGGCGTACTCTCCAAGCTTGACCTTCTCCGCACATGAGGCGCAGCGGCCATCGTACTTGATGAACACAGAGGCGACTTCTCGCGCTGTGAAGCTGCGGCGTTTCAGGGGCTTCGGGAGCGTGTCAATCGTCACCGCACCTTCTCCGCCGCCCGAATGCTGCTCTGCTCAGTGCGCCACATGTCTATGATAGCGCTGGCCGCAGACAGGCGGTTGCGCCACATGTAGTCCACTTCGCGGCAGGCTTTGACCTGCTCAAGATGCATGACGTAAGCTTGGTCTGCGCGGGCTTCCATCTCCTTCGCAGCGGCGGATTTCTCCTCGCTCTGAAGCATCAGCCGCGCCATGACGGTCTTGGTCAGATCGTCCATGTGTTCGGCTGCGGCGCGGGCCTTTGAGGCTTCCTGCTGTGGATCGGTCAGGTAGCGCAGGGCCTGCTCAAGCATCTTGTCCGTGATCATCAGAGAACCCGTTCCTCGACAATCTCAACACCGGGGATCTCAATGGCAGCGCCTTTGGCATGGCGGATGTCCGAGTTCGCCAGCTTCTCCAGCGTGGCCCGCAGGTCGCCGCTATTGAGGTAGTGCATCGCCAGCTTCTGCCAGTCCGTGACCTTTGCGCTGCGCTTTGTCTTGAGCGACGTTGCAGCAAACCCGCCAGCGGCAGAGGATACGCGAGAGGCGGCAAGCGCCTGGCCCTCGGCAATCTTCGCCTCGACGTGCGCAGCCTTCACGTCCACGGTCGGCGCGGTTGCAGCGAGGAACGGGTCTTCCTCCGGTTCTTCAGCAGCCTTGGCGGCGAGGCGTTCGGCTTCCTCCAGCTTGCGGCGGGCTTCCTCCGCGATGCGCTTGGCTTCGCGTTCGCGGGCGTCGAGGAAGGCGGCGAGCTTCTGCTTGAGCCCCTTGATGATCTTGTCGCATTCCTCGATCAGCGGCTTGTACGCGCCATCGATCTGCCGGCCAGCTTCAAGGTGCGGGCGCTTCTTGTCGTCGCGTGTGGCGTCGATCTCCTTCGCCAGCTTGCCGCCGTACCCGACATGATCGCGCACGAATTGCGCATTGCCCTCGGTGATCTCGGTGACGGCGTCGGCGTCGGCCTTGAAGCGCGCCAGCATCTCCCGATAGGCTTCGACATCGTCGGCCCTGTTGTGTCCCGGTCCAATATCAGCGCGCATCTTCAAATGCCTCCTCGGCGTCTGCGCTTGCGCGCTCGTTGTGTTGCAAGCCCTCCATGAGTTCCTGGTAGGACTTGCGGATTTCGGCCTGCCAGTCTTTCGGCTGGAGCTTGACGCGCTCGGCGTTCATCCGGCCCCATTCCTTGAGGTCGCGCGTTGACGTGAGGCGGCGCATCTCCTCGACCATCACGCCATAGTCGCCACGGGCGGCGCCCTTGCTCATGGTCTGGACGGGCGCAGACGCGGGGGGTCTTGCATCTGCGCCCGCCGCTTGCTGGCTCCTCACGGGAGAGGGTGAGGGAGCCGCATCCCTGCGGACTTCGTGGTGGTGGGCGTCGGCGTCGTTGTCGCCTTCGGTCGGGATGCAGAACGTCTGCATCGCCATGTATTTGTAGGCTGCGCTCATGGCCTTGTTCGTCGCCTTGTCGGCGCTGTCCATCGCCTCGCCATAGGTCGCGGCTGTGATGCGCGAGCCATCGACGGAGCAGATGATGTCGAACTCGACGTGGACGACGACGTAGAACAGGACACCGCCCTTCTGCGTGTCGCGCTCGGTCTTCTCGCGGGACAGGACGCGGGGGACGATGATCAGGTGATGCCTGGCAAGGATCGGCGCGAGTGCGTTGTAGACGTCATCAATGCCACGGAAGCTGTAGCCTTGCTGCTGGTTCTTCCGGTCCTTCGCGATGCCCTCGCGCCCCACGTCCTCCATCACGGCTGCGATAGCCTTGTAGACTTCGGGCAGGGCTCTCATATCGTCAGCCATTTTTGGGCCACTCCTTCAAAATCTGTTCACGCTTGGCGTTGTCCGCAGCGATAATGCGGTGGATCTCGCAGACGATTTCCTCGATGCTAGCGGCCACCTCGTCGAGTTCAGCAGCGCTTGCGCCTATGCGCTTTGCTGCGATGCGGGCGTTGGACGTTGGGAATGGGATGACGTTAGAGGCGGTCATGCTGTCCCCTTTGCGTGGCCAGCGGCGTCGATGGCGTCGAGTCGTGCATTGCAAAGGTCGCACTGCCGCTCGCAGACGCCGCACCCGCCATCATTGGAGGCCTCGCAGTAGCCTTCCATGCAGTTGATCACGTAGCCGGCGCCGGCACACTTCGGGCAGTCGTCTACCTCGCTCGCCACGTTGTAATCGATGTTGGTTCCGCCCATGCGCGTCGGGAGCATCACTCGTCCTCCACGCGCCAGTCGGCCATGATCATGGTATTGACGACGGTGCTTGCGCTGAGAGGGGCCTCCGCGATGATCTTGCCCGAACCGGAGTGGTAAGGACCATCGGGCCGGTACCGGTACTGAAGCTCTTTCGTGAGCGGATCGTGTCGGTACTCCAGCTTGTAGCTTTCGCGCTGCGGAGGCGGGCCGAAACCGTGCGCCGGAGCCTGCGTCCACTTCAGGGGAAATTCGTCGGACATCAGACCACCCCGACGCGCTGAAGCTGCTTGCGCCCGCGCACAACAGCAGCGCGTTTCCGAGCCAGCTCTGTGCGCCTGAGACGTGCGAAAGCCTCGTCCAGCGGACAGACGGGACGGCGGGGGCGGAACTCGACGTGGATGACGTTGCTCATGTGCGCTCCTGCATCCGCTGGATGGCGATCTCTTCAAGGATGCGATACGGCGCGGCGTTGTGCCTTGCTGTGATTTCGAACAGGCCGGCGTCATCGCTGGCGGCGTTCACTTCGCGGTCATGCTCACGGATCAGCGCGCGGGCTGCTTCCTTTGTGAGTGCGAGCTTGATGACATGCTGCTCATCGCTGTTGGCGAAGGCGCGGAGTTGGTCGAGGGTCATGTGATTTCTTCCTTGATCTCGCTGAGAAGGCTCATGGCTGCGTTCGGGGCGGGCTCGCCGTAAGCGCCGTCAACAACGTCGCTGTAGGGCTCGATAAACTCGGCGCAGTCAGCGAGCAGTGCTTTGAGTTTTGCGATCTGAAGCCGCTGCTGGCCGACCTTCTTCGCCGCATCATCGAGCAGGCTGTGAAGGGTCTCGACGCGGTCTTCTGTGAGGTCGTGCTTGGTGAGGTTCACGGTTCAAACTCCGATGTTGCGCCGGTCAGGAAAAACTGGTGTTCCAGGTCGTGAAGCTCGGCCCTGAGTTGGCGGATGTCGTCGCCGCTCATGTGCGGATCGCCTTGGGCTTCGTGCAGCGCCTCGCGAGCCTCTTGGATCTCAAGATCAAGCGCGCGGGCGAGGTTCCAGTTGGTGCGGTACAGGCTCATGCTGCCCCCCGCGATTCATGAAACTGCTGAAACGTGTCGTTGAGCACTGCCACGACCATGTAGGCGTCATGACGACTTTCGAACTGGCCGATCACGCGCTTGTCGCCAGTCTTGCGAACGATGCGATAGGACGTACCCAGACCGTTCGGGGTAATGACTTCGAACGGGCCAAGCGCGGCAACGTCCTTGGCGTGAAGCTGCATGTAAGCGGGGATCATGCTGCCACCTCATCGCGGCGCTGGTCGCGGCGGTAGTCAGCGATAGCCTCAGCCTCGGCCTCACGCGCATCGCCCACGTAAATCTCGTAAGCGCGCCATGCGTTGCGATCGATCTCCGCGCGCTCAACTGTGCTGGTTGCTTTGCCGGGGAGAGCTTCGAATGCGGAGGCTGCGAACAGCGCGCCTTCCGTGTCAGGCATCTCTTTGGCGATCTGCTCAACGAGGGCGTCAAACACGCCGCGAGCTTCGCGACCGGGAAGGCCGACCTCCATCGCCTGCTCAATGGCGATCCAGAGGCGGCTGCCAGCGTGTGCGCCGTTCAGCGCGATCTTGTCGGCTTCGATTTCTGCGGCGGTGGTCATCTGGTGGCTCCCAACTGGTGTGAGAGCAATGTGCACTAGGTGCACGTCACCTTGCAAGCTTTATTTGTGCACCGGATGCACTTTTATTCAAGCGGACTTTTTCGATGTGTTAGTGAGTGCCTGGAGAACGGCTTGCGCTTTGGGGCGTTCGGCTGGCGGGATGCGCTCCCAAATGGTCCAGATCGCGTCCGGGGCTGTGGGATCGCGCACAAGCAGGTCAGCCGGTTCGCACATCAGCGCATAGGCTGCGGCTTCCAGAAAAGCTTGATGATAGTCTAGTTTGCCGTTTTCGATCTTGGAAACAATTGTGCGGTCAATGCCTATCCGGTCGGCAAGCCCTTCTTGGGTGATGCCGCGGTGCTTGCGCCATTCCTTGAGGAAGATGCGCTGCCGCTGTTGTTTCTTGATCATGGCGGCATCGTTCGCCCCCGCTCATTCCCGTCTATGGCATGTGATGCACATTTCTCTCGCCCCCTATTGACGACCGACGTGCACTAGGTGCACATTCCGGTCATGACATTCGCCAAGTGGTTAGAGCTTTCGCATATCGATGACGCCAAAGCGGCGCGCATGTTTCGCCGTGACCGCGCACATATTTCAAAGCTGCGCCGGGGCAAGGTTACACCGTCTTACGAGCTTATGCTTGTAATTCGTGACGTATCCGACGGCGCTGTGACGCTTGATAGCTGGGCGCCAGAGGCTTCGCGCGCTTCCCGTAAGGGAAGGGTCGCAGCATGACCCACCCCCATTCCAATTCGCGCGTCCCCCAAACCCGCGCGAACAGCAGCCGGGCGTCCAATCCCCCCGGAACCCCCGCCCGGCTGCTGACCCCTTCGCAGGAGGCTGCGTGATGGGGAAGGGCGCCGCCCTCAGACTTGTCGTGGCTGCCTTGGTTTTCATTGCGGGCGGCGTTCTGACTTTGGCCTATTGGGCGCTGTTGTCGCTTGGCTGGGTCAGGGGCGGGCCTGCACTGACCACATTCTCCGACGCGCTGGGCGTTTACCTCGTCTGCGTTGCGGGCTGCGGACTTTACGTCTTCATCGGTTCGTTCCTGCTCACCTGTGTGGGGCTCGATCCGTTCAACGACAAACCCGACCCCTGAAACGAACGAACCCGGCGCTGTGAACGCCGGGCTCGCCAAAACTGTCAGCCAATCACTCGCGATGGAACCGCGATCATATGACCGACTTCAAGACAATACCTGAAAAGTTTGACCGTTCCACGGCGCCTGCTGCGCTCCGCTACGGATCTGTCTGTTCCGGCATCGAAGCCGCGTCCGTCGCGTGGGAGCCGCTGGGCTGGAAAGCCTCGTTTCTCAGCGAAATCGATCGCTTTCCCCGCGCCGTCCTGTCCCATCATTATCCGAAAGTACCCCTTCATGGCGACTTCACTTCGATCCAGGCGGGAGACTACGACCCAATCGACCTTCTGGTCGGAGGAACACCTTGCCAGTCTTTCTCAGTCGCCGGCCTCCGAGGCGGATTGGCAGACGACCGTGGTAACCTGGCGCTTGAATATCTTAAGCTGGCTCAACGCCTGCGCCCCAAGTGGCTGGTTTGGGAGAACGTCCCCGGCGTCCTGTCATCGGCTGGAGGACGGGATTTTGGTGCCGTACTCGGAGGGTTGGTCGAACTCGGGTATGGGTTCGCCTACCGAGTGCTTGACGCTCAGTTCTTCGGAGTACCACAGCGCCGCCGCCGTGTGTTCGTTGTCGGATATCTTGGAGACTGGCGACGTGCCGCAGCGGTTCTTTTTGAGCGCCACAGCCTGCAAGGGCATTCTCCGCCGCGCAGGGAAACGGGGCAAAGAGCTGCCCCCACAATTAGCGCACGCACTGAGGGCGGTGGGGGCCTCGGAACGGGCTTCGACCTCGACGGCGGCGTGATCGAGTGGCCCCCGCAAGTCGCGCCGTCCCTCTATGCAAAATTCGGCAACAAAATGGGGCTGGAGAACCAGCATCTTGACAGCCTCAAGGGCGGGTTATTCACGTTTGCCATTCAGGAACGCGCCGTCAGCGAGAACTTGGAGAATGGCCCGCAAGGCAAAGGCTACCAGCCTGATGCGGCCTACACGCTAGAGGCGCGCAACAAAGTTCAGGCGGTCGCCTTCACGCAAAACCAGCGTGATGAAATTCGCGAACTTACGGTTGCAGGCGCACTCTCTGCCGAACCCGGCATGAAGCAGCAGACATACGTGCAAACGTCTGCCGTTCGCCGCTTGACGCCTCGCGAGTGCGAACGCCTCCAAGGCTTTCCCGACGATTACACGCTGATCAGCCATCGCGGAAAGCCTGCCGCTGACGGCCCCCGCTACAAGGCGCTTGGGAACTCAATGGCCGTGCCAGTGATGCGCTGGATTGGTGAGCGCATCGCCACGGTCGAAGCCCGCCAGCAGGTGAGGGCAGCATGACCAGTGAAATCCAGACACGCGCCGACGAACTCCGAGCCATCGCTGCCAAGTGCAGGACGCTGAACGATTTCGCCCGCGTCACCGGCTTTAGCATGGAAATAGCCAGGCATACCCGAGACATCCTCGCCCTCAACCTCCCCGACGCACGCCTTCAAACAGGCCCACGCACAGAGGCGCGATCCGTCCCGAAGCCGGTGAAGCGCAAATGAGCCCCACCGAGAAGCCTGTCGAAGAATTTCCGCTGAAAGAGCCGTGGCCGTTCGATGCCCCGTGGGATGACGACGATGGCGCATGATTTCAAGCCGCTCAAGTTCGCGATACCGGGCGCGCTGGCGGAGCTTCCGGTGCAGACCGATCGTATGCGCAGGCTCCAGGCGCTTTGCGCATCCTGCGATTCCGTCATCGAAAAGGACATGGCGCAGGCGCTGATCGACAATGCCGATCTGTGCGCTACCGGAGCCCCTACGGTGATGACGCCTAGGGGAACGATCGAAGGCCCCGGCAAGCTTGTCATTGTCTCCCAGCACGGTCTGGGGGGGCGCTTCCGGGCAGACTTCGCGCTGAGCATGGAAGGCGGGCGCAAGGTCATCATCGAGTGCGACGGCATCGAGTGGCACGACCGCACGAACCAGCAATTCATTTCCGAGCGCCAGCGCGAACGGGACATCCTCATTCTTGGCTGGCCGGTGATGCGCTTCACGGGCGCCGAGCTGATGCGCGATCCGAATGCGTGCGCGGCTGACGTTGCCGCTTACCTGTGCGGGGCTGCGTCATGAGCGAGATCAACGCCATGATCCGGCACATGCGGGCGAAGGGCATTGACTGCCACGTCATCCTCGAAGCCGTCGAAGCTCTGTCCGAAGCGAAGAACGAAGCCATCGAAGAACGCCGTGCCGCCGACCGTGCGCGCAAGGCGAGACAGCGGATGGCGCAGCGCCAAGCATTGAAAACACAGGAATTGAGTCACGTGACACCTGCGGAATCCGCGGACATCTCGGACCAAATTTCTTCCCCCCCGGTTTCCCCCCTTTTTCCTTCCCCCAAACCCCTAACCAATAACCCCCCTTTATCCCCCCCAACTTCTCAGATTTTGGAAGCGCGCGAACCCAAATCGAAGCGGGCAAAAGCCACCAGGCTCGCAGCCGATTGGGTTCTTCCGAACGAATTTGCCGAATGGGCGCGCGATTACCGCGACCCGGCTTTCCCAGAAAAAAACCTAACCGACGAGGAAATCGCCCGTGAAGGACATAGCATCGCTGACTGGTCGGCTAACTCAGCAAACGGGGCCAAGGCCGACTGGTTCGCAGCCTGGCGAAACTGGATACGCCGCGCGGCCCCCACGATCCTACGGGCTCGACCACGAGCCGATCGCGCCCCCGGCTTCGCTGCCAACCGTCGTCCGAACGCCGCGCCGCAATTTGCCCCAAACGTCAGTCTTTTCGATGCCCTCGCAATCGCCGGAGCTTCGGCAGGTAACGCTGGGCATGACGCAGGACGGTGGCCGGATCACGGCAATGGTTCTGGCTCGGCGCAGCGACCTGTCCTCGCTGAAGTCATCGATCGAGATGATCCGCGCGGAACTGGCGCCTCCCGGCCCGGAAGTGATTTCGGCGGAACTGGCGCGACTATTCTCGCACTACCCACAGCAGCAGTCCGGTAACAACATGACCGTCGCCGCTGACTGGATGGACGACCTCAGCACGGTAAGCGCCAAGGGCTTCGTGGAAGCCTGCCGGCAGTGGCGCCGCGCCGCCAACGCCTTCAAGCCATCGCCCGGCCAGTTGCTCGTCCTGATCGAGAAGATCGAAGCGCCTTACCGCGACCGCCTGGAAGCGCTTGAGGAAATGGAAATCGAGACGGAGCGCATGTCGCCCCGTGAACGGCTGAACCACCTTCACCAGTGGCTCTACGAGCTTGAGCTGGGGATGGTCCCTTACGACGTCCACGCCAAGGGCCACGACGAAATCCAGCACTACCTCGCGAGCGAGACGGCGCTGGTCAAAGCAGAAATCCAACAACTCGAAACAGGGCAGGGCTAACCATGACCACGTTCAAAGCGACCATCAGCGAAGTTCAGTCCGTTGTGGCTGAGATCCACAACATCCCGCGTGAAGCTCTCAAGAGCAATTGCCGCAAGCGCATCTGGGCCTGGCCGCGCCAAGAGGCGATGATGCTGGCGCGTGAATTGACCGGCGCGTCCTATCCGCTTCTGGCCCGCCACTTTGGCGACAGGGACCACACAACCTGCCTCTACGCGGATCGCAAGATCAAGGCGAACGAAGCGACCGACCCGAAGCTTGCAGCGCGCCTTGCCGAATGCCGCGCACGGATCGCGGCGCTTGTCTCCCTGCGCATCGGCAAGCTGCTGGTGATGCAATCGGGCGGCTCGTCCTCCGACTGGACCCCGCCGCCTCCGATGCAGCTTTCGAAACCGGATGTTGTTGTGGCGTCGATCGACATGATCTCGTGGCGTGCGCTGGGCGGCGAAGTCCGCGTTGCAGCATGACCTGGACCCTGAAAGACATCGAAGCCCGACCGCACGTCAAGCTGTCCACGCCGATCCGGTTCAAGCCAGCGGCTGACGTGGTGTCGGTACAGCTTACCATGCCGCCGAGCGTGAACGCTTGCTGGGCGAACGTTCCCAAGAAGGGGCGCGTCAGATCCACGGCCTACCGTCGCTGGTCGAAGCTGGCGACACAGGAGCTTCAGCAGCAACAGGCGGGCAGGGTAGCGGGCAAGTTCTGTATCGTCATCACCGCCAAGCGCACGAAGCGCAAGCGGGACATTGATAATTTGGTGAAGCCGATCCTCGACCTGCTGGCAGGCGTCGTCACCGAGGATGACGCGGAATGCGAGCGCGTGTCTGCGGGATGGGCTGACGAGGGACCGGAAGGCGTCCGCATCGACATCCGGAGGGCAGCGTGATGGACACGAAGATGACCCGGCGTCCCGAGTTCCTCGCTGCGCAGATGCGCCAGCGCAAGAAGGATGCGGCGGAAGCCCTCGCGCGCGGCGAATGCATGATGGACCTGTCGAAGAAGTGGGGCGTCTCAAGGCCCTGCGTCTCCGAATGGTGCGCAAGAAACATCAGCCGGGAGGACCGCCGCGCGCTTGCGGAAAACGGATACGCAAAGAGCGACCACAACCGCAACGTGTTCGGGACATCGGATCGCCTGGAGCTTGTGGCGCTCTGCCGCGAGAAGGGCTGGACCGATGCGCGCATCTCTCGTGCGCTTGGCATCAGCCGCGCCGGTCTTTGCCAATGGCTGAAGCGCAACGCACCGGACGGCATAGACGACGCCCTTTCCGACTACCGCGACGAGGAGGCCGCGTGATGACCAGCACCTATTACCCCAAGCCCCGCCTAGTCGAACGCTGGAGCCCGAAGGCTAAGGGTCCGAACGAGTTCTGCCAGAAGACGAAATACGACCAGCAGCAGAGGCTCCGTTACCTCTGCCAAGCGCCGACGCTCGACGGCAAACAATACTGCGACACCTGCTTCAAGGAAACGCTGACAGGCGGGGACCGCAAGCCGCCAGAGGCTGTCGCGATCGAGCCGCTTCACTGGACGAACGATAAGCCGCGCAAACGCGCCTAACGCACACAATCAGAGGGACCACAGATGACACTGCTTGAAGAACTGAAAGAGCGCCGCACAGCAGTAAGCGCGGAGATGGACCGCCTCGAAGACGTGGGGCGCGACATTGACCGCGAATGGAAAGCGCAGGAGTGTCTGTTCGGAGATCTGGACACGGCAATCCGTGCGCTTGATCCGCTTGATCCGCCAATTGAAGAAGAAATGTTTGGCGACGAGGACGAGCCCGCCCCCATCGTCAACACCGATGAAGGCTGGGAGCTAGAGCCCGCCCTGATCGACGAGCCCGACGACGCCAGCGAGTTCGCTGAGAGCGAGGGCGATGTACCAAACGAGATCGAAGCTTCGGCGTCCGGTGCCACCTTGCCCACCAATGACGCCTGCGCCCTCCCCGGCGGGGTCGAAGAAAGCCGGGACCAATCCGACGACGAAGCCGAACGAGCCGCAGCCATAGAGCTGACTGCTGACGTTGAGCCCGAAATCCAGGCGCTCATCGAAAGCGGTGAGCACTCCTACGACGAGGTTGCGGCCATCGCGTACCCGGAGCCGCAATGGAACGAGCCCCAGCCGACCGAGGGATACGCGCCTGTCGTTGATAACGCCGAGGCGCACATCCAGGCCGTAGAGGCTGAACGCTATGCCCAGCCGACGAACCCCGATGCTGACTTCTGGGCGCGTGGACTAGCCCCG
>Ga0315909_10002047_pt1 | contig 26465 bp, 53 predicted proteins | sample LakEriMetagenome_11_FD_203527 | JGI IMG/M metagenome (GOLD analysis project Ga0315909, IMG submission 203527) | Freshwater fungal communities from buoy surface, Lake Erie, Ohio, United States - Buoy 2 MA125 | ecosystem: Environmental > Aquatic > Freshwater > Lake | place: USA: Lake Erie, Ohio...
TCGGGTTCGTCCCGGTCACGCGGCGGCGGAGCGTCTCTCGGCTCCGCGCCCGACACGATACCACGGGAGCCGGGCGTAAGCCACGGCCACCGCGTCCCTTGGCACAGTTCCGCGAACGCGCCGGAGGAGGAGTCGGCTTGGTCGTCGTGAGCGCCGCCCGCGAACGCAACCTCCAGTTCGTCGAACCACGGACCGTTCCACGCGGCGCGTACGATCGACACGTTCCCGGCTTGGCATTGGGCGGCGAACGGGCGGAAGCGCGTCTCCTTCGCGCCCGTGGACGGCTTGAACGTGACCGACCATCCGGCGAGGCGGCGCGTGAGGTAGCTCGCGTACATCTCGCCGTTCGATCCCGGCTCCTTCTCCACGACGATCGGCACGCCCCGCCCGTCCATCGTCGCGCATCGGATGATCGCGTCGTCCACGTCCTGAGCGGTGCCCCGGAGGCGCTCGACGTGTTCAACGACGTACCGCTCCTCGCGCGTCCGCATCCCGAGCGTGCCCACGGCGTAGTCCCGGTCCATGGACTTGAGCCGTCCGGGGCGCGTCTTTGACGCCGCGAGATCCCAATAGCGCACCCTGGCAGAGTGCAGGGCGGGAGGAACGTCGATCGTCTGGACCCAGGATCGGTTGAACAACCCGGACCCCTCGCGCAGCGGCTTCGCGTCGTATGCAGCCGCCCAGATGGCGGGAAGCATTGCGTTCTGCCCGTCGCCGTTCGGACCGTCGCGCCAACTGATCCACTCGGCGGCGGGGTGCAAGTCCTCGCAAAGAACCTCGCCCGGGGCGCGTCCCATCGGGTCGTCCTCGCGGGCAAACGCGGGGAGGACGATGGAGTCCCATCCACCGCCCCGGATGAACTCTCCGAACAGGTCGTCATCGTGCCAGCGAGTGTTGATGCCCCAGATGTTGCCACGCTTCGCGAGACGCCCAACAAGAACGGCGTAGAACGCCTCCTTCACCTTCTGCCGATGCGACGCGCTGAAAGCCTCGTCCGCGTTCATGTAAAGGTCGTCGATGATGATGTCCGTGTATCCCCAGCCGTTGATCGTGCCGGTGATGCCCGCCGCCATGCAGTAGCCGCCAGCGGTCGTTTCGAATAGGTCTTCTGTTCGCTTCCCGAGCTTCGTCCGTAGCCCGTTCTCCTCGCTCGCGAAGAGGTCGCGGTTCGCGCGGACGGATCGAGCGGCGAGGGACGCGGAGTAGCTGACCACGAGGATGCGCCGCGTCGGGTCTAGTTCGAGCATCCACGCCGCCATCCATTGCGCGAATAGGAGGGACTTACCGCATTGAAATGGCATGGAGACAAGGAGCCGCACGCCCCGGCGCGAGTAGGCGTCCGCGATCCGGTTGGATAGAAACCGGATGTGGGGGTAGCGGATGAACGTGCCGCGAGACAGCTTCTCAGCGAAGCGGGCCGGGTCGGCAAGGTGAGCGGGCGGGAACTGCACGCCCGGAAGTCTACCCGACGCCCCCGCCAACGAAAGCGCCCGAGCCGGAGCCCGGGCGTTCGTGCCGTTCGCGCGGGGAGCCTACGCGGGCGGGGGGTTTTCCCATGTACGCGACTTCTTCCGCGCCCGGGCCTCCCGCCTCGCCCGGTTCCGGGCCTCGCGGTTCTTCTCCTCGTGACGGGCGCGGGCGCGGCGGAGCGGCTCCGGGTCGTGTCCGCATTGGGGGCACTTCATGACGACACCGGGCGCACAGGTCCGACCCTGCCGAACTTGGGAGGAGGGATGACGGGTCCGAGAGCCCTGCAGTCCTCGCAGTACCATCGCCACTCGACGCGCGGGCGAACGCTGCCCGTGCTGAGCGTGACCGGGTTCGCGCCGCGATGATCGCAGGCGACCTGCCGGGCGTCGTGTTCGCACCCAGCGGGGAACGTGTACCACTTCTTGCCGCCGTCGGTCACCGTCCACCCCCCGCCGCCCAAACGCCCACGGCGACGATGGCGAACAGGAGCCCCGCGACGATCAGGAGCCGGACGACCCCGTCCCCGTCGTCCACCACGTCCTCCGGCTCCCGCCCCTGCCCGCCCTCGACCACGGCAAGCGGGCTCTCCTCGCCGTGCAGCGCGGCGCCGGCGACGTTCGGGAGCGGCACCGGGAGCCCGCAGAACTCGCACCGCTCGTCCCCGGTCCAGGGGTCGCGGATGGTGATCCGGGAGGCGCAGCACGCGCCGATCTTCGACAGGGGGGCGGTCATCGGGCACCCGCCTTCCGGGAGTCGTCCCATCCCAGCGCGTCGGCGTAATCCGCATCGCAGACCGCCTTGCGGTCCCAGCCCGGCAAGTCCGCCGCCGAGAACACGTCCGCCCACGTCGTCTCGTCGTCGTCCGTCGCCAGCCCGTGCGGGTTGAAGACGATCGGCTCCATCGGTCCAGCGCCGGGCATCGCGTCCCGGAGTCCGCCGACGATCCACGCTCGCGCCCGCTCCCGTGTCATCTTCGCCATCGTTCTCTCTCCTCGCGGCTCCCGCCGCCTTCCTCCGCCCCCGCCGAAGTGACGGGGAGCAATCACGCCGCGCTGATGTGCGCGAGCGAGATGCAAACCTCACCCTTGCCGTGACGCACCCAAGCGCCGTTCGCGGTCGCGCGGAACCACCCCGCGTGCTTCGCCGTGTACTTCGTCGAGCGCGTCATCGTCGTGACGTAGACCGAGCGGCCCTCGGTAAGCCGGGCGACGATCCAAGCGACCATCCGCTTGTTCGTCTGCCAGGAAGCGAAACGCCCGCGCTTCATCGCCGCGTTGCTGGTCGTCGTCTTCCGCGTGGCCGTCGTCGTGTTCGTCATGCCCAAAGGATACGATATCGGGACGCGGATGCAAGGGGGTTCCGGAGATTTATTTTCGGAGGCGGCGCGGATGAAATCGGGAGCCTGCCCCCCGGCGAAAACTTGCTGACGATCCGGCAGCCGCGCTATGAGGGAACCTACGGAGGGTGTCGAGCCGAAGGCGAGTAGCTGAACCCGCTATGCGTCCGCCCGCTTCGCCGCCGCCGCCTCCATGCGGTCCAGCAGTTCCCGGTACAGCCGCGACGCCTCCGGGTCGCTCGCTATCGTCGCCGCGAGGTCGTGCGCGCTCGGGCCGGATGTCGCCTGCGCGATGGCGGCGACGTTGACCGTCGTCGAGCCCTTGCCGCCGAGGATGCCCGCCGCCTCAAGCGCCACCTTCGACGACGCCAGCGCCACGCGAGCCGCGTCCGCGTGCATCGGCGTCTCGAACGTGCGGACCTTCACGAACTGGCTCACGGTCGTTGCCGCGTCGGTCACCGTCTCCGCGAGAGACAGCGCCGCCTCCGCGCGAGCCCGCTCCCACTCCGGGAGGGCGCACCGCTCGCAGAACCGACGGAACATGTCGAGCGCCTTCGCCGGGGCGAGCGACGCGGCTCCGCGATGCGCCTTGTAACCGTAGTCCGGGTGCGTCGCCACGGTCACGAAAGCCGCGAGCGGAGCGGCTCCGGAGGCTCGCAGCTTGCGCCACTCCGTGAGCCTAAGCGCGTCGAAGCTGGACAGCCTCGTGCCCGCGCGCGCGGACGCAAGGGCTTTGCCGTAACTGCCTTCGGAGACGAGCGCCATCGGGCTCATGGCTCCGATCCTACCGCGCCGGGGGCGTCAACGGTAGCGCGGCGTCCGGCTGGGCAAGCGCATGTGATCGCGGCGATGGTGCATCTGCGCCACCTTGCGACCCCAAGGCAGGCGTCATCGGCTCCGCAGGATGGGCAGACTACGGAATGCTGATCGTAGCTCCCGACCTTGAGCGCCCGAGCCTCGAACGCGATGCGGATCAAGTCGTGCCCCACACCGTCAATCGCCGCCTTCATCCGAACAGCCCTCCCTGCTTCGCGTCCCGCGCCGCCGCGAGCTTCGCCCGGTGGATCGCCACGACGACGGCTTCGCACCCGACGAACTCGGACGCAGCCGCCTCCTCCGCCTGCGAGCGGGGCATCCGGGCTTCGAACTCGCGGACGGCGGCGCGTTCGGTCCATGCGGCGATGACCTCGGCGTCCGGGCGCGTCACGGCTTCGGCTCCGGGCAATGCACCGGGCACCCCATCGTGAACACGAACTGCCCCGGCACGCCCCGGAAGCCCCGTCCGTGCCCGTTGTCGAGGACCGGGCACCAACACCCGGCGTCCACGGCGGCGCGGGAGCCGGGGTTCGGTGGTGCGGACCCATCTCCGTACCCTCCCGAGGGGCGATCGTCGGAAATAGGCCCGTTTCCGGCGGTTTTCAGGGCATCCGGTCCCGGTTCTCGCCTTGGCGGAGACTGCCCGTCTCTCTGGTCAAACATCACGTCTCCTCCGGGGCTTCCGCCCCTTCCGCTTCCAGTTCAGGTCCACCGTCGCATCCCGCACCCTCTCCCAGTTCACGTCCTCCGGCCACGCCTCGGCGGGGGTCGCGAGGGTGAGTTCGGCGGGGGCGGCGCGGCGGCAGGGGAGGCTCCCGAAGCGGGCGAGGAGGCGTTCCCAGTTGGCGCGGAGGGCTGGGATGTCGGCTTCGCTCATGTCTCGCCTCCCGTCTCGCCGCGCTTCCACGCGCACCCATCCTCGAAACACGGGATGCGGTAAGTCCCGATGCCGAAGCGGTGCCCACAGGCGAAGCCGGGGACGCCGTTGATCTCGACCACCGTCCCGGACCGACCCTCGTCGGTCTTCTCCCCGAGGTTCCAGCGGTTGCACGCCGCCTTCCACGCCGCGATCTCCTCGGGGGAGCAGCACTCCCCGTCGGGAGAGTAGTTGCGCGGATCGCCACCGGGGAAGTAGCCGTAGCCCATGATCCAGCCGTCCTGACACTCGCAGGACTGCGGCACGTTGTCCTGCCAGAACTCGTCCGCTTCGCTCACGTCTCCTCCCTCCCCGCCTCGCGGTCCGCCTTGCGCTTGACGATCCGCTGGGCGGCGTCGAGGGCTTCGCGGAGGCGGGCGACTTCGGCTTCCGCCTTCTTCCAGTCCGCGCAGAACCGATCGGCGGCGGCGTTCATGGCGTTCCACGCCTCGCGCCACTTGCAGACATCGCCGTTGAGTCGGAGCAACTCCTGACCGACAAGCCCAAGCCGGGACCACTCCGTCTCGCCCGCCTCGTTCGGAGCCCCCTCGGGTGCGTCCATCATGTCGAGCTTCACGGCGAGGGCGTTCCGGTAGGTGATGAAGTCGCGGGTGAGCCGCTCGTTCTCATCCCTCAGCCTCCGCACCTCCGCGACGAGGGCGAGCCCGTCCTGCCGGATCTCCTCGGTGTAGACGCGGTTCATCCGCTCCTCGACCTCCGCGAGTTCCTCGGGCGTCATGTTCCCCTCCCGTTCATGCCGTCAAGCGCGGCGAGCGCCCGGCGGCGTGTCTCCTTGTCCCCGTCCCGGTAGAGCGCCAGCCACGCATTTCGCTGGATCACGTCCGCCCGAGACAGTTCCCGCAGCCCGCGACGCACACGCTCGCGGTTCAGCCTGCGGAGTTGTGAAACGTCGATCATGTCCCGTACCTCCCGTCCGCGACCACGATGCGCGGAACCATCTCGCACGCCTCCGGCGCGTATGCCCACACGGTCGCGCCGCCGACGACGCCTTCCGGGAACCGCCGGAGCAGTTCCGCCGCGTAAAACGGTCGCGCCTCGGGGCGCATCCTAGTTCCCGGAGCCACAGGTTGCGCCGCCGTGGAAGCGGAGACGTTGTCATGTAGGTCCGCGAGGTCGAGCGCCGGGGCGCGAACGACGTGCGAGTCGTCGGCGCGGGCGAGCGCGACCTGCAAGGCGTTCATCTGCGACCCCGTAAGCGGGACGTACTCCGTTGCGACGGGGTACTCCGGGAACGTGTCGAGCGAGGTTGGACCCGTCGCGAGGATTGCGAGTAGCTCCGCCGCCGAGACGCCAAATTCCGACGCCGTGAGCGTCAGCCCGCGACGGAGAACCCATGCCCGCGTGTCTTCGCCGCTCATGCCGTGAACCTGTCGCGTTCTTCGTGGAACCGCTGCGCCGGACCTTCGAACGTGAACGGCACGACGCCGAGGGGACCGCCGCGATGCTTCACGACGATCAGTTGAGAGCCCTCCGGCGTCGTGTCGCTGTTCGCGTCGGAAGCCGTCGTGTCCGTCACGTCGGGACGATGGATCATCACGACCATGTGCGCGTCGGACTCGATGTTGCCGGACTCGCGAAGGTCGGACGCGGACGGCTTCCTCGATGACCGCGTCATCTCGCGGTTGATCGCGCAGGGCGCGAGAACCGGGCAACCGAGTTCCTTCGCGAGTTCGGACAGCGCCGTCGAGACGTGCGCCACTTCCTGTTCGCGGTTCCCGTACCGGGCTCCCGGCTCGCCCTTGACCCGTTGCAGGTAGTCCACGACGAGGAGCTTCAACCCGTGCGCGTGCTTGTGGTGAAGCGCGATAGCGCGGATCGCGGACACGCTGGCCGACACGGGCTCGATGACGTGGAACGACGGCATCTGACTCAGGTGCATCGAAGCCTTGACGACCTTGTCCTCAACTTCCTTCGTCACGAACCCGGAGCGGAGCCCGGCGACCTGAACGCCGCACTCCTGAGCGATCAGCACTCGGCACACCTCCTCCCGCGTCATTTCGAGGGACACGAGGAGGACCGGGTCGGAGCGCCCGACGTGCCGGGCAATCTGGATGCAGAGCGAGGTCTTCCCGACGCCGGGGCGAGCGCCGACGACGACGAGCCCCTCCGGGATGCCGCCGAACATGGAGTCAAAGACCGGGAGCCCGGTTTCGAGGTAGCGCGACTTGATGCCGCCGTGTTCCATCGCGTTGCAGATCTCGAACAACATCGCGCCGATCGTGTGGTCCGTCTGCCCGACGCGGAGACACGCAGAGAGCTTCGCAATCGCGTTCCCGAGGAGTTCGTGCGGCTTGTCCACCCCGGCGTCGAGTGAGTCCGCCACGGAACGCGCGGTCGCCCGCATCCGGCGCAGGATCGCCGCGTCCCGGATGCGTGTCGCGTAGAACTCGGCGTTCTCGGCGGAAACTCCCGCCTTGCTGATGAACGAGGACAGCCCCTCGATGCCGCCGAACAGACTGAGGCGGTTGGACTTCGTCAGCGAGTCCACGAGGGTTCCCACGTCCACCTGTCGGTGCCCGTCCCACACGTCGCGCACGGCGGCAACGAAGGCGGAGGCAATGGCGTCCGTGAAGTCGGACGGATCGACCGTGGCGAAGACGAGAGCGCGGTCCTGATGCGTCGCGTGGATCAGGATGTGGCAGAGAGCCTCTTCGTCCCGGTTCAAGACGCACCGCCTTGGCCGGGGCGCTTCGCGCGTCCATCCGCAATCGCCTTGCGCCAGAACTGAACCTTCGGGTCGTTCTCGTCGAGTTCGGGGAGGTCGTCGCGAGGCGTCCCGATGCGCGACGCAGGGAGCGAAGCCGGAGGCGAAGCGATGGGGAGTGACTCCCTCGGACCCGAAGGGGCGGGAGGAACTCCCCCTTCTTCCGTAGGAAGAAGACGTGGCGTTACTGACGGTGTATAGCGTTTGTCACCGTTACGCCCCGTTACTCCTCCCTTCGCACGCCTCACCTTGGACGCAGAGCGGAACTTTTCCTGCCGAGCGTTCGAGGTAGGATCGGGCTGGTACTTGCGCCAACTAGGGATGACATAATGGGTTGCGTCTTCAACGAGGAGCCCGTGCTTCACGCAGAGCGAAAGCCCGTCACCAACGTGTTTGACACCGTTACTCACCGTTACGAGGTTGAGATGACGGGCGATGATCTCCGGCGTGAAATGTCCCTTCGGGATGCATCCGCGCCAGTTGTGGAGCTTCGCCATGGTCATCCCGGCGAGGTAGACCTGACTCCCCCAGAACCCGACGGCCAGCGTCTGGGGGTGAGAAAAGTACGCCGCTTCAAGCCGCAGCCACGTCATCGGACACCGCACAGTCCCGAGTAGCCGCCGCGAGCAGCCGGAATGCTGTCCAAGGCGATCCGTGTCCACCCGTGAGGGTGGCGCTCTGCGGCGGTTTCTCGGAAAGGGGGTGATGTGAACACGCGATCGACCTTGGACTCCGGCAGGTTACACCTCCGCCGCATCCCGCGCAAGAGGCTACGCACGGGGCGGAACGACGACCTTCTCGTCGCGCAGAGCGAGCCCGTGCCGCCCGAGTGCCTCGCGGATCTCGACCAAGGACAGCGTCCCCATGCCGGGCAATACGAGAAGGTCCGTGTAACTCTTCTCGGTCAGTTCACCGACCGTGCTGATGTGCGCCCGGCGCAGGATGGTGCGCGAGCGGACCGACAGTTCAAGAACGTCGGTTGCCTCGCCGTAGATCGGAGCGGAGCGATCCACCAGGGGGATTTCGAGACGCTCGGCGATCACCGTGGCGGACTCCTTGAAGCAGATCGCCGTAGATCCGCCCATGATGTAGAGCCAGCATCCTCCGCTCGGGCGCTCCTGAATGGCTGTCACCGAGTAGTGGGAGATGTACCAGACGACGCCGTCGTTCGCGGTGAGCTTGGCAAGCTGCTTCATGGCTACGCCTCCGGTCCGATGAACGACTCGTCCTTCGTGTCCACGCCGTCGGCGTCGAGGCTGATCTGCACGAGCGCCGCGAGAAGCTCGTTCTTGGAGTGCGCCCATGATGCCTGCCGCGCTGTCACGCGGACGTTCGCCAGTCTCCGGCTGAACTCGTCGCGCTCGCAAAGCGGGCAAACTTCCAGCGGATCGTGCTGCATGACGTGGACGATCGTCTTGTACCCGTCGCGTTCGTAGAACAGCGAGTGGTTGCGGACGGAGCGCCCGGGTCCGTCGTCGATCGTCACGGAGTCCATCGTGTAGCGGCCACGTTCGTTGCTCATGTTCCCTCGCATTTCTCCTAGGTTTCCGCCACCCTTCCGCGAAGTGCGGTACGGCGACGGTTTTCTGACGGTACGGCGGCGGTACGGACTGCACGAGACTGCACGAGACTGCAAGCCCCAAGGTGCGCCCGCCCCGGTCACGGACGCACCGCCCGCGCCTGGCGCTTCGCCCGCTTGTTGTCGCGGTCGCAGTCCAGGCACACGCGGCAGAGGTAGCCCCGGGCGTTCCGGCGGCGGCGGAAGCGGGTGTGACCCCATCGGCAAGGCGTCATGCCAGCCTCTTGAGACAGCGGAGACATTCAATCCGCCACTCGTAGCGCGGGTGCGACGGGCGGACGAAGACGTACCAGCCGATCGGGCGGTGGAAGCCGAGAAGGCACCGCAGGCGGCGGAGGGCGCTACGCATCGGCGTTCACCATCCCGAACAGCCCCTCCTCCTTCCGCGCCGCTTCCGCCTTCCGCACGTTCGCGACGGCGCACCGGAAGTACGAGGCCTTCAGTTCGACGCCGAGCGCCTTCCGCCCGAAACGGACCGCCTGATACGCCTCGGAGCCGATGCCGAGGAACGGCGTGAACACCGTCTCCCCCTTGTTCGACCAGAGCCGGATGCACCGCTCGATCGTGCCCAACTGGAGCGGGCACAGGTGGCGCTCGTCCTTGTCCTCCCGCGCCTCCCGCACTTGCAGCGTGTCGGCTTCCTTGATCCCGTACCAGATCGGACGAGCCCACTCGATCCAGTCCTCGCGCGTCACGTCGTCGTTCTGGATCGGGACGGCGTTCTCGCCCGGCTTGCGGAAGACGCAGATGTAGTCCGCGAGCGCGGGGCGCAGCCACGAGGAGTCCCGTTCCTTCTGGACGAAGAGGAGCGACTTCGACTTGGTACGGATGGCCTGCGCCTGCGGGCACTTGTCGATCGTCACTTCCCCGTGGAAGATCCACCCCGCCGCGATGAACTCGCGGACGAGGTCGCCGCGAATATCCTTCACGCCGATGTAGCCGTCGCGGGAGAGCATCGCGGGAACGTTCGCGATGTGGACCGCTGCGAGCCGCCCCGGCTTCGTGACGCGGAGGAGTTCCGGGATCGCGAACCGGAAGTGCGTCCAGAACTCATCGTCGTTCTTGCAGTTCCCGATGTCGCGCGGCGAGTTGGAGTAGGTGAACAGCGACGAGAACGGCGGGGAGAACACGGACAGGTCCACGCTGTCCGTGGCGATCTTCCGCTTCATCGTCTCGACGCAGTCCCCGTTGTGAAGCGTCCAGCTGTCGCCGGACACGGACTCCTCGCGGTAGTTGTCGCGCTCGCGCTCGCTCATCTTGAGGCTCTCCCGTTCGTAGTCGCGGACGGACGCGACGATCCTCGAGGCAAGTTCGGACGCCTCGATCTCCTTGCGCTTCACGTTCTGGACGATCTCCTGTTCCACGTCCGCGATGACGATGCGGACGCGCACGCTCCGCGTCTGCCCGAAGCGGTAGCAGCGCCGGATCGCTTGGTAGTAGCCCTCGTATGAGTCGGAGAGCCCGAGGAACGCCATCGAGGCGCACCTTTGCAGGTTCAACCCGAATCCAGCAATCGACACCTTCGACACTAGGACCCGGTAGTCCCCGCGCAGGAAGCCAAGGATCGCCGCTTCCTTCTCCTCGTCGCTCATGGCTCCGGTCACTTCCACCGCGCCCCGAATGCCCTCCGCCGCGCGTTCGCTTTCGAGGTTCAGCCCGCACCAGACGATCCACGGTTCGTCATCGGCGTTGACCATCTCGACGGTGGCCGCGATGCGAGCCTCCGCCGTGGACTTGCGGATATCGCTTCGGTCCTTCACCCCGCCCATCCCCGTAAAGAACAGCGAGCCGGGCGACGCGACGGGAACGGGCACGATGACGGGGGCGATGTCCAGCGGCGGCAGGATGTACCCGTCGTCCTCAAATCCGAGGTCGGACGGGAACTGGACGAACATTGCCCACGACGCGATCCACTTGTAGAAGCTCTCCGCCGCGTGCCCCTTGAGCCGCCACGACTGCTCATCGTGGACGAACCACGTCGCGAGCATCTCGATCCGTCGCATGATCCCGAGGAACTCCGCGTGATTGCCGATCTCGCTCGTGTCATTCGGCGCGGGCGTCGCGGTGCAAGCGAGACGGTACGGCGTGTCGCGGAACGCTTCGATCAGCGCCTCGCGCGTCGCGCCGTCAAAGTTCTTGAGGATGCTCGACTCGTCGAGGACCACGGCGTCGAACGCGGCGGGGTCGATCTTGTGCAGCGAGTCGTAGTTCACGACGTTCAGCCCTTCGCGGGGCGTCCAGTTGTCGCGCAGGTCGTGGACGCGGACTCCGATCGTCGCCGCCTCGCGGATCGTCTGAGCGCCCACGGCGAGGGGGGCGAGGATGATCGCCTTGCCCTTCGACACGAGCCGCGCCCACTCGATCTGCATTCGCGTCTTCCCGAGCCCGGTACCGCAGAACAGCGCCGCGCGTCCGCGCATCGCCGCCCACGCCACGAGCGCCCGCTGGAACGGGAACAGGGACGGGTGAATGTCGTCGTCATCCACGGCGATCCCCTGCGGGGCGACGCGGATCTCTTTCGACGCCAGAAACGCCTCGTACTCGCTCACGCTTTCTCCTCCGTCCCCACCGGGAACCGCTTGGAACACGACTCGCAGACGCCCAGGTCCGCGCTCACGTCGAGGATCTCGCCGCCGCATCGGTCGCACGAGACGATGCCGTCGCCGGGGCTCATGGCTGCGCCTCCCACTCCTCGACGCGCAGGTAGTCGCACCGATCCCGCCAGACGCGAAAGCCGTCCGGCTTCCACGACTCAAACACGGGCTTCACGTTGGCGAGCGCCCACGCTTCCGCCGTCGCGCCGTCGAGGAAGACGCCGCAGACGCTTCCGCCGCAGGACCGCTCGCCGGAGATGACGACGTAGACCTTCACGACGCCTCCCTCCGCGCCCGGATCGCCTCGCGGAGCGCCGCCCACTCCCCCGGCGAGTTCGGACCCGACGCGAGCGCCTCGGCGGCGGCGACGACCTTTTCCGTGAGGGACAGCCGCGCCTCCAACAGCGTGCGCTCGTCTCCGGCGAGGTCGAGTTCCCTGCGCGACGCGATGTTCAACTCGGTCAACGCGCGGCACGACTCCTTCATCTGCTCGTTGAGCCTCTCCAGCGCCGCCACGTCCGCGCGGAGGTTCGTCGCCTCCGCCTGCCACGCCTCCCATTGCGAGGACTTCGCCTTCAGCGCCTCGTCGCGCTCCCGCCGGAACGCCTCGACGGAGAGAGCGTCCGTCTCGCGGGCGGCGGCGAGTCGGTCGCGCTCGCTCTCCGCCTCCGTCATGCGGCGCAGCGCCGACCGCAGTTCGTAGACGAGGCACAGCGTCAGCGTCACGAGGGCGGCGACGCCGATCAAGAGGATGGCGGTGGTGAGGGTCATTTCGCACCCGCCTTCCGCGCCGCCTTGATCGACTCCCGCAGCGCCGCAAGCCGCCTGCGAATGCGGATCTGTGGCACCGTCTCCGGGCGCTTCTTCCACGTCTCCAGCGTCTTGGACGTGATGCCGAGAGCGTCGCAAACCGCCCCCGGACCCATCCCGCTCCGCTGCGCCGCCGCCACGATGCGTAGCGCCTCGGCTGCGTCCATGACGGCGGTCATCGTCCGCCACCGTTGCAAGTGTTCCTGTTCATCTCGGGCCTCCTGTCGCACCGTTGCGACGCGGGCATCCTAACCCGTGCGCGACGGCGAACGCGAAAGAAAAACGAAAAAGATTGTAGACGTGTCCCCGGCGGTCGGTAGGATGTGCCCATCGGTGCGATCCCCGCGCCGACGAGGAGGAGAGATGAGACTCGACAGTTCCTGCCCCGAAGTCCGCTGGATGAACTTCGGTCGGACCGAAGGCGTCGAGACGGTGGCGAAGCGCATCCGCGCGGCGTGCCTCTGCTCGGCGTGCTACGAACTGGCGAAGCGCGTCCGCGAGGGCGGGCGGCGATGGTTGGATGCGAACCTGCGCCGGAGCGGCGAGAAGGAGACGGAGAAGTGAGCAAGAGCATGGTGCGCTACTACGAGGCGTGGATGGGCGACGATGGTGCCGACCGCGCGGAGGGGGAGTCGTGACGATCAAGACGACGCTGGAACTCCGCCTCACGCTCGCGGTCGAGGGCATGGTCTTCTCCGGGCTGCGCGAGGGCTCGACGGAGATCGACGGCTTGGAGATCGCGCTTGTCGGACCCGGCGGCGCGACGATGGACGTGCCGGAGTCGATGTTCACGAAGGAAGAGATGCGGAAGATCGTGGAGGCGCTCGTCGAGGCGCGGGAGGATCGGCTGTGAAGCCAGAGGACATCTTTGAGATCGCGCGTGCGGTAGCGCCGTGCGTCAAGGGTCACCATCGGTGCGTCGCCGGGCACGCCATCGACATTCACGTTCTCGGCATGGTCGAGGATACGATCCGGATTGCGACGCGCCGGGAACGCTCCCGCTGCGCCGCGTTGGCGCAGACGGTTGGAGATGACGACGCGGAGCCGCATTCCGCCCGCGAAGTCGCGTACCGCATCGCCGCCGCAATCGAAGGTGGATCATGAACCTCACCCACTACGCCGACCGCGCCGCATGGCTTGAGGCACGCCGCTCCGGCCTTGGCGGCAGCGACGTTCCGGTCATCCTCGGCTTCGCCCGCTACGGCAAGACTCCGCTCTCCGTCTGGACGAGCAAGGTTCTGCCGCCGGAGGAGGAGACGGAGTCGTACACGCTCAAGCGCGGGACGTTCATGGAGGGCTTCATCGCCGCCCGTCTCCGCGAGGAGGCGGGGCTTCGCAGCGTGGACCGCGAGCATGACGCCATCGTGACGGCGGACGATCCGTGCCTGCTCTACTCGCCCGACGCCTTCGCTACGGAGGAGGACGGCACGCTCGTCCTCTGCGAGTTCAAGTCCCGCCTCCGCGACGCCAGCGAGTGGGAGGAAGGCGTCCCGCCGGACGTGGTCGCGCAGGCGCAGCACGGGATGGAAGTCTGTAACTTGCCCGCCTGCTACGTCGCCTGCGACACGGGCAACGAACTGCGCTGGCAGCGGATCGAGCGTGACCCGAAGTGGGCAACGGAAGTGCGCCCGCGCCTCATCGCGTGGTGGAACACCTACGTCGTCCCGCAGGTTCCGCCGCCGCCGGAGAGCGAGGACGCGGCTGTCCTTGGGCGCATCTATCCTCGGGAGGACGCGGGCAAGACGATCGCGCTGCCGGGGGAGTTCCTGGCGCTGCGGGACGAGTTGAACGAGGCGGAGGCGATCAAGTCCGCCGCCGAGGCGAAGATCGACGAGATCAAGAACCGTGTCCGCGCCGCGATGGGAGACGCCGCCGCTGGCGTTCTCGCGGACGGAAGCGGTTGGACGTGGAAGGTGCAGAAGCGGAAGGCGTACACCGTGGAGGCGGGCGAGTCGCGCGTCCTCCGGGCGTACAAGAGCAAGGAGAAGTGAAATGGGCGAGATCGTGACGCGGGAGCAGGCGGAGAAGAACGTCCTCGCCGCTCTCAACGACAAGAAGGTGCAGGCGCAACTCGGGGCGGCGCTCCCGGGCGTCGGCATCAAGCCGGAGACGTTCGTGCGTTGGTGCGTCACCGCGCTCCGCAAGAACCCGGCGCTCCTCAAGACGAACCGCCAGTCGCTCCTCGGGGCGATGGTGCAGGCGGCGCAGCTTGGGCTCGACCCGTCCGGCGCGACGGGTCAGGCGTACCTCGTCCCGTTCAAGGACGAATGCACGTTCATCGTGGGCTACAAAGGCTACATCAACCTCGCGTACCGGAGCGGGCAGATCGCCAGCATCGACGCGAAGGTGGTGTACGCGAACGACGCCTTCTCCTACGCCTACGGGCTGAACCCGAAGCTGGAACACGTCCCGTGCGACGGCGACCGGGGCGAGCTTCGCGCGGCCTACGCCATCGCGAAGATCAAGGGGGGCGACACGGTGTTCGTGGTTCTGACGGCTGGGGACATCGCCCGGATCAAGGCGTCGTCCGCGTCCGCGCGTTCGGCGTCCTCGCCGTGGGCATCGCATCCCGCGTCCATGTGGCAGAAGTCGGCGGTGCGGCAGCTTTCGAAGCTCCTCCCGCTCTCCACGGAGGCGATGACGGCGCTCGGTCGCGACGAGGACGACGACGAGCGGGGCATCCCGCCGATCATCAGCATCGACGACTTCACGATCACGGACGCTGAGCCCGCTTCCGCCGCGCCCGGCGTCTCGTCCATCGAGCAGGACCGGAAGGACAACGCCTAATGCTCAACTCCGTTGTCGTCGTCGGTCCCGTCGTCTCCGTAAAAGAGCGTGGGTCCGTCGTGAAGGTCGTGATCGCAGGCGTCCGCGAGTTCAAGGGCAACGCCGAGGAGACGCGCGTCGAGGTCGTCGTGTTCTCGCGGAACGCGGACGCGGCGCGAGCCCTGCGCGAAGGCGAGATCGTCTGCGTTCGGGGTCGCGTCGAGACGAAGTGGCGCGAGTCGAAGACGGGGGGCGAGTGGGCGGCGACGGACGTGATCGCGGACGAGATCCGCGCCATCGCGCCGGCGGCACCGCGCCCGTCCGCCCCGCCGCCGAACCGGGCTCCCGCTGGGAAGCCTCCGGCGGATGACGGCTGGGGCGACGGTGGAATTCCGTTCGCGTGGCTCCTGCCGCTGCTGGCGCTGCTCAACTAACCCGCCGCGCCCGATGGGGCGGCACAACCGGAGGATGAGATGAAGACCAAGAGGAAGATCGTGCGGAAGGCGAAGCCCGCGCCGGAGCCCGTGGCGTCGGTCCAGTGGTTCGGTACGACGAACCCCGGTCTGGACCCGTACTGGGAGGGCTACGGGCAGGGGCGCAAGGCGGGGGCGCAGGACGCGCTCGACGCCGTCGCCAAGCTCCTCGTCCAGATGCAGGCTCGCCCGCGGATCGACTCGGAGATCCTGACGGAGTTCGACGCCGCCGAGGAGAAGCGGGAGATGAACCGCCGCCTCGCCGCGATCGAGGCGAAGCTGACCAAGTAGACACTCTGCCGGGTTGGGCCTGACCCGCCCGTGAAAGCTGCCTGCTGACTCCCCAGCGGCGCTCCCCCGGCACCCCCCAAGGAGACGACCATGAAGCTCGACGAACTCAAGAGGCTGGACGCGGCGGCGACGCCCGCGCCGTGGGCTATCGAGGACACCGACGACGGGTTCCGGTACGTCATGGCGACGCACGATCGCCCGTGGAGGCAGCCGATCTGCTCCAACGTGACGTACTACCCAACGGCGGTCGGCGTGCAGGATCAAGCCCTGATCGCCGCCGCCCGGAACGCCCTGCCGAAGCTGATCGCGGTGGCCGAGGCGGCGAAGGAACTGCTCGCGACGGAAGCGGTCCAGGCGACCGTCGAGCGCATCCGCTCCGCACGCGCGGGCGGGGGGGAGGTCACGCAGGCGGATTGCGACTTCGAGTACGCCTACGCCTTGGCGAAGGGCTCCATCGCGGAACTGGAGGCGCAGCCGTGACCATCTCCTTCTTCGCCCCCGGCGACCCCAAGGGCCAGCCCCGCCCCCGCGCGTTCAGCCGGGGAGGGCACGCCCGCGTCTTCGACCCCGGGACGGCGGAGGGGTGGAAGTCGGCGGTCGCGGTCGCGGCGAAGCCTCACATCCCGGCGCAGCCCATCGCCGGGGCGGTGTACGTCACGCTGGACTTCTACTTCCGCCGCCCCAAGTCGCACTACCGGACGGGCAAGCGGGCGGGCGAACTGCGCGACGATGCCCCGGAAGTGTTCCTGTCGAAGCCAGACGCGGACAACCTTGCGAAGGCGGTCCTCGACGCGATGACGACGATCGGGTTCTGGAAGGACGACGCGCAGGTGTGGAACCTCAGCGTCAGCAAGCGGTACGACCGAGACGGACGCCCGGGTGTGTGCGTGGAAGTGATCTCGTCAAAGTAAGTAAGGAGGGTGCGATGAGCGAGAACAAAGACGATGGGTTCAAGTTCGGAGCGGTTGTCTGGCTTTTGGCGCTGACTTGTTTGGCGGTCGGTTCCGTTTGCTCCGCCGATGCGTCCGACAAGAGGGACGCTCGCCGGAAGGAGGAAGCCGCCGCCGCGATGGCGGCGCTGCGGTCCGAGATCCGAGAGGATCTTCACCGGATCGAGCTTCGGATCGTCCGGGTGGAGGAGCGGCGATGAGCCCGCACGCCCACCGTTGGCTGCTGGGCTCCCTCCGCGCCTGCCGCACCCGGCGCGTGGCGCTGGTCAAATATCTGTGTTCCTGCGGGAAGCGGCGGACGGAGCGACGGGCGACCGACCTCGCGGTGAGGACGGCGCGGCTGATCGAGGCGAAGGAAGTGAGGAGGGTGCGATGACGGCGACAATGACTCCTACCGATTGGCTCATGGGCGACGACACGGGCATCAGCAGCGTGGCGATCTGCGCGACGATGACCGGAAGCAGGCACGGGCGCGTTGGATCGTGTCGCCCGCACGACCCGTCCGACTTCGGGCGGTGCTACCGCCTGCTCGCGCGGTTCCCGGAGTGGCGGGGGCGGATGCCCGAGGTCGCGGCGCGGTTCCCCGAGTGGGGTCCGCTTGTCGCCATCTGGGACGAACTGACGATCATGTACGAAGCGATCCTCGCGACGAAGGCGCAGCACGGGGAGGCGCACTACCCCTACGTCCGCAACCATATGCGCCTGTCGAAAAAGGAGCGGGCGCAGATCGCCGTCTTCGAGGCGCACCCCGCGACGAAGGCGTACCGCGCGATGTACGACCGGATGCAGCAGGTGGAAGACTCCTGCATGGTCGCGGGCGGCTGGACGAAGACGGGGCCGGGTTCGTGGACGAAGGGAGCGACGACATGAGCGACAGCTACGAGGTGCGCTTCAACCGGCTCGTCCACGCCGTGGATCTCGCGGTGCGGGTGTGGACGCAGGACATCCACGACGCCTACGCGAAGGGCGGCACGGACTTCACGAGCGCGGTGATCATGGAGGGGCACTACGGGGAGGCGATGGATGCCCTCCGCGCCCTACCGGCGTCCCCGGCGCTCCCCCCGGACGCGCGGGAGCGGGTGGCGCGTGCGCTGTGGGACGCCTCGCGGGAGCGGCACGGGGGCGTGACGTGGGACGAGGCGTTGGGTGCGTCTGTCGGGTCCGGGGTCGGGATCCTCCGCGCCCGTTGCCTTGACGACGCCGCAGCGATCCTCGCCGCGCTCGGGGGTGGGGCATGAGCCCCCGCATGGACGACGCGGCGATCCGCAAGCACACGATGATCTGCGGAACGGATGCGTGTCGCTGCGACGTGTGCGTCATCGCCGCTGAGGCCATCGCGCGTGGCTCCGAACTCTCCGTCTTCCGTAACGCCGGGCACGATGAGTCCTGCGTCGGCATGGACGAGCGGGAGGGGCGCTGCGGATGCGGCTACTTGCAGCGGGCTGGGGCGCACGCCGCGCTCCTCGCCGCGTGGGCCGAGGTCGCCGCGCTCCGCGCGGAGCGGGACCGCCGCGATGCGGACGAAGCCGCCGACACCACGCTTGAGGAGCGAGACTCCGCCGAGGAGGCGCTGGAGAAGACTTACCGCGCCCTCGGCGGAGATCGCGACGACTTGTGGTTCTACTCCACCGAACACCCCGCGCCGCCCGACAGCGGAGAGCTTCGGCTCGACGTGCCGCACCTTGCGGAAGCGATGGCGGCGCGAGCCAAGGCGGCGGAGTCCGAAGCGCGTCGTCTACGGTCGGACCCCCGGGCGTCCCTCGCGGTGCGGCTCGCGGAAGTCATGGCGTCCGACCTCGGCGAGACAGGCAGCACGGGCGTTGATGCGTGGGACGCCGCCCTCGCCGCGTGGCGGACCCTCGCGCCGGAGCCCGCCATCTGCGCGATCTGCGACGGAGGTCCCGCGAACGACTGCGCGTGCGTCTGCCCGGACGGCGGTGCGCCGGAGCCCGCGCCGGAGGCGCTGCGCGTGAGCGACCACAACAAGAACCTCGCACTCTGCCCGAACCCGCGCGAGGCGGACGGGTCGTTCTGGTGCGGGTGTCGCCCCTACGCCACGATGAGCGAACTGCGCCGGAGGTGGGACGCGAAGCCGGAGTCCGCGCCGTCAGAAAAAGCACCCACGATTTCTGACGAGCCCTGTCCGACGTGCGGCGGGAGCGGACTCGGCGAGGAGTGGGACCACGAGAGGCTCGACGACGCCGGGCGACCGACGCTCAAGCCCTGCCCCCGGTGCGCGGAGGGAGGCTCCCATGACTGACCGCGACGCCGACGCCGCCGCGCTCGCGGGGGTGTTCGGGTGGAAGTTTGAGATCGGTCCCGCGTGGCGACCGGCGACGGATCGGGTGTTCTGGACGCGCCCTCGTAACAGCAAGGGTGAAGCGGCGGAGTGGATCGACATCCCCGCCCCGTCCGCCCCGCTGGGCGAGCGGATGGCGTTCGTCGGGCGGCTCGCGGAGCAACTCGGCTGCGAGCGCCCGCGCGTCGTCTACGGACCGGATGGGTGGATCGTCAACTACTCCGACGAGACGCTCGGGCAGGGGCACGACCTCGTCCACGCCGCGATCCGGGCCGCTTTGAACGCCAAGGGGGCAACGTGAGCATCCCGCAGGCGTGCCCGTACTGCGCCGTCCGGAACCCAAAGTGGGTGTGCGCCAAGGCGAAGTGCTGCGACTCGTGCGAGGACCGGCGCGATGGCGACCCCGACCCGGAAACCGAAGCCGATGCGATGGCGCGGCTGATGCAACTGCGGTTGAAGGCTGAGAGTCTCCGCGCCCGCGTGGCGCGACTGGAGGGAAGATGAGCGACGAACGACCGATGAGGCTGTGGGGTATCCAAGGCGACGGCGAGAGCGGGTGGATCGCCGCCCGTCTCGCGCACGAAGCTGCCTCCATCTGGGCGGAGAACGCCTCGGATGAGTGCGACAAGCTGGAGATCGAAGCCGTCGAGATCGGCGAGGTCGGCGGCATGATCGTCATCGACGACGCGGGCGAGCCAGCGGAGACGCTGGGCGAGGCGTTCGCCGCGTGCGTGAAGTCCGGCAAGGCGAGCTACCTCGCGGGGAGCATCGCTTGAGCGCCCGGGAGTCCGCCCGCCGGGAGTGGCTATTGACGCATCGGGCGTAGTCGGATAACCTGCGCCTACCAAGGATGCCGCGCCCGAACTCTCAACCGTTCCCCGCCGTGTCGCCAACTCTTCGGAGCTGCGCGTCCTTGGTAAGTCTCGCACGGCGAGCGGCGGGCGAACGGGTGCGAGGTTTACGATGAACCAGAAGATTTGCGAGACGTGCTTGGTACCCATAGTGAAGACACATCGCAGAAGCCGGTCAGAATTGGCCGCGATGAGGTTCTGTTCCAATCGGTGCAGATATGCGCCCGAGCCTCTGGAGAGAGCCGCCGAGCGGTTTTGGAGAAAGGTGGACAAATCCGCCGGACCCGACTCGTGCTGGATATGGACGGCATGTCGGCACCGCTACGGATACGGGAAAGTTAGCCATGGACGCCCGGTTCGAAAGCTTCCGGCTCACCGAGTGGCATTGATGCTTTCGGGAGTTCAGATCCCGGACGACATGTTCGTCTGCCACCGTTGCGACAACCCGCCGTGTGTCAACCCCGCGCATCTGTTCATCGGAACGAACGCGGACAACATGGCCGACATGAAGTCAAAGGGCAGAAGCATGGCCGGGGAGCGGCACCCGTTGTCCAAGCTGACAACCGACAACGTCATTCGCATTCGCCAGCTTGCGTCCGAGGGCGTTGCTCAATCGTCAATAGCGAGTGCGTTCGGAGTGTCTCGCTCGACGGTGTATTTGCTCGTGAAACGCGAAAGGTGGGTGTCCGTTGTCTAGCAGGGAAGACCAGAAAACGGCTTGGCGAGCGAACGTCGCGAGGGCAGATCGGGCGCTGTGTGCCACCATCGCGGCGTCCCGGGAAGTGCCCGCCAACGACGAGGACGCCGCCGAGGCTGCGAAGTACCGCTTCTACGACGCATGGGAGGCGTTCGACCTCGCGATTGCCGCGCCGAAGCCCTGGGCTCGCCCGCGCCCGGGGGCGGACCTGGGGAAGCTCCGGTTCAAGCTCAGCGGCGTGCGCTATCGCATCTCCGTTGGCGGCAAGCCGATGGTGCGCCTCGGTCCGACCGCCGAGGCTGCGAAGCTTCGCGCCCGTCTCCGCCGGAAGCGCAGGGCGGCGCAGCGGAGGCGGCGGTGAGCGGTCACACGTTCCGAGGACGCCCATGCGCCCTGTGCGGGAGGACGCACCGAGTGACGAGCATCCCGAAGCTTCGCGGGCAGCCGAAGCCGACGCAACCGCCGACGCACCGCATCCTCGACCCCGAGGACGTGACGACGCTCGCTGTCCTGCGAGGCGTGATCCGCGCGTACTCCGCGTGGTGCCGTGGGCAGTATGAACCCGCCGATAGCCACGCCCACGATGACGCGGTGCGCTTCGCGGCAGAGGCGATCGGAGAGCCGTTCTTCGGTATGGAAGCCGCGCGGCTCGCAGAGAGCGAACCGCCCGTATCCCGGTTCTCTGGGACTCCCGCCGAGAGGCGAACGGTAACATCCAGCCCATATCTGGATGATACGCGCACCGGATTGGGACCGCGCTTCGCTGGACTCGCGGACAGAACAGATGTTGCGTCGAAGGACGACTAGCCCGCGCCGACGACGCTCTGCAATGTCACCACGACCGTCACGGGGACGTGTCCCACGCGCCGAAGCTCCGCGATCTCCTGCGCCGTCAGGTCGGCTTGCAGTATCGCCGGGACGACGAGAGGCGCGTCCACGGGCTCCGGGTCCGGGTCGGCGGCGGTCGGCGTCTCCCAGCGGCGGAGGCGGTCGGCTCTCAAGAGAACTCGCACGCTACTCCCCCGGCTTCGGCTCGGGCTTCGGAGCCTCGACCTTCGGCGCCTCCGGCTTCGTGAGCGAGAGCCCGCCGCCCGCCGGAACCTGCGCGTCGATCTTCCCGTCCTGCCTCGCCTCCTGCTTCGACACGTCTGCGGAGGTCGCCGCCGGGGCGCTCGTCGGAGCCGTCGTCGAGGTCGAGTCCGCGCCCTTGCTCCCGCCCGTCACCGCCCCGAAGTTCAGCACGGGGGCGAAGACGAAGGTCGGCGTGGACGAGGAGCCCTGCCCCTGCCCCTGGTCGGCGTTCGGCGCGGCGCAGGCGGAGAGGGCGAGGACGGCGGCGAGGGCGAGGGTTCGCATGGCTACTCCTTGTGGGTTCCTTCGACTCCGCGAGCCATCCGCGCCCGCGTGCGGTTCAGGAGGACGGACTGCGCCGCCTCGATGTGCTTGAGAGCTTCGGCGTTCTCCGCGCAGGCGTAGCGCCCGGACTGGAAGCCGCGCAGGCGGTCCGCGAGGATCGCGAGGAGGGCTTCGTGCGTCACGCCGTTGACGCCGACCTCCGCGATCGGTCCGTTCTGGAAGACGAGCCTCGTTGCGTCGCGCAAGACGAGGCCGCTCGAAGGGTTGGTCTTTGTGTCGAAGCCAGAGATGACGTAGGCGTGGCAAGCTCCGCCGTGACCGGGCTCGTCGAGGACTTCGATCTTGAGGCGGTCGTTCGCCGGGTTGACGATGTGGTCGGTGAGGACTCGCACGGGGACTCCATCTCCCCGCCCCCCGGTCGGGGCGGGTCGCGGTGGAGGGGTGCCCGGGGGATAGGCGGGCGCGGCGAGCCGGGCCGCTGGAGGAGAGGAGGCTGACAGATTAGCGGGTCGGCGGCGTCGAGTCTAGTGCCTAGCCGAACCCGTGTTCGATCGGCTCAAGGCTGGGCGAGACGAACCCCCGAACGTAGGCGTCCGTGGCGGCGTCGAGCGCCTCCTGCCGCGTCGCGAAGTGCGTCGCCTCGTGCGGGCTGTAGGTCAGATGGGCGGGGACGCCGGGCGTGCCCCGGACGAGGTAGATCGCTTTCGCGGAGCCGTTCACGACTTCCTCCGCAAGCCACGCTAACTTGGTGTCGGCCATGGTCACTCCTTGATCTCTGTGGACACGGGGCGCGTCACGACGACGAGCGGGCGCGGTCCCTCGCACGGGCAGGGGTACGGCTGATCGCAGTCGGCGCAGAGCGGCGGACCCATGCCCGAAGCCTACGGCGCGGCGGGGACATCCTTCGCGGGGAGGAGCGAGATGCCCCCCGCCTTGAACCGCCCGTAGATCGCCAAGAGGAGCCCGATGACGTGGACGACCGTGTCCACCGTCGAGGCGTCCTCCGCAGGCGCGGCGAGCCCCGGGAGCCCGAGCGTCCCGGCGGCGGCGATGAGGACGCCCCAGATCGTCTTGCTGCGAAGTGCGTTCTTCACGAGTGGACTCCTACGGGTTCGTGGTGGGCGGCGCGGCGCTTCTTGTGCCGCCGTGGCTTCGACTCCGCCACGGTGACGCGGTCTTCCGCCGCCTTGATCTGCTTGTCTCGCGAGAGCATATCGCGGATCGCCTTGAACACTCGCGCCATGATCGTCTCCTTCTTCATAGGTCACCGTCGTCGCCGTCGTCACCCTCGTCTCGCTGGAGACGCTCTGCGATGCGCGTGGCGCGGTCCGCTACGGAGAGGGCGCGGGACACCTGTTTCTCTTTGTAGACCACGGCGAGCGCGAGGGCTCCGATCACTCCGAGCGCCCATCCAATGACGGTGGCGACGGACAGCGTGATCTCCGTATCGACCTCCGCGAGGAGCGGCACGTTAGCCGCCCACCACGAAGGTCACGGGGTTCCCCTCGCCGTCCACGCCGACGGTTGCCGTCACGCCCGCGTTGCCCTGCGCGAGTTCCCAGATCCATGCCGGGATCGGGTCGCAGTTCCAGACGGAGGTTGTCTCCGGCGGGGGCGACGGGTTGTTGATGATGAGGTCAAGGCGCTTGCCCTGCGGCGTCGCCGTGACCTTGATCCGTCCGGTCGGCATCAGCGTGTCTCCTGTTGGGCGTTCTCACGCTCCGCCGCGCCGCGTTCCTGCCGCAGCGCCAGAACGTGCCAGAGTGTCGCCGCGCCGAGCGCCGCCGTCAAGGCGAGCCCCGCGAGGACGTACACGCTGACGTGCCGCCGAAGATGGTCACCGATCACGCCCGCCTCGGGAGGCCAGCCCTTCGGCATGGCTTCGGGATGCGATGGTTCGGGACGGCTTGTTGTTGTGGTCCTCATGCAAGACCGACACGACAAAACCGCCCGGACCCCGGCGCGGAAAATCGGATTTCTTCATCGCCGAGCCTAGTAGTAGCTCCACGAGTCGAAGACGCCGTCGGGCGTGTCCGTGTCCGTCAGCCAGATCTCCGGCACCGGGCTCTCGTTCTGGAACAGCCACTTCACGGCGTTGTAGGTGTCCGTGTCGCACATCCGGGGCGCCGGAAGCTGCATCGGGGGATGCCAGCCCGGCGGCGCGAGCGTGACTTCCTGCGTCGAGTCGTTGCAGGCGACGGGGATGCCGTGGTAACTCACGTCCGCTGCGAGGGCGGAATGAACGAGCCCGGCGAGGAGGGCGAGGGCGAGGATCATGCGCTTCATGCTGAGGTCACTCCGTTGATGGTCTTCACCGATGCGATGGCGACACCCTGGACGGTCTTGACGGAGGCGAAGGCGAGCCCGCCGACCGTCTTGACGAGCGACCCGCCCGCCGCTGCCGCCTTGAACGTCGCGATTGCCGCTGTCTCGTTGCTGCCACCCGTCCACGACCACGCCGGGTTCGCCGCCGTTGCCGTCGTCTGGATGAGGTACGCCGAGCCCACGCCGTGGGCGCTGCCGCCCGCGAAGTAGACGACGGCAGGCGTCGAGAAGCCGCCGTTGATGGAGAGCGCGGACGGGGCGGAGTCCATGCTGATCCCGGCGACGACAACCTCATTGTCCTCCGTCGGAGTGACGCTGCCCGTCGAAAGCGGGCTTCCGCCGCTTCCCGCGCCGTTCTGCTGATCGAACGCCGAGGACGCCTTCGCCCCGCTGAACACGTTGACGCTGATCGAGGCGTAAGAGGTCGAGCCTGTGACGGTGAACGTGTGCCCGCTTCCGACCGTCGCGCCCTCGGCGTAGAACAGTTGGATGCGATGCGAGCCCGAGACGATCTGCGCCGTCAGGGCATTGTAGGTGTTGCCTTTGCTGTCCGACACGGTCGGCGCGGTGGAGGGCTCGTAGCTCGCGACGGCGACGACGATGAGATTTCCGCCCGTCGAGTCCACCGACGAGGTCGTACCCCCGTTGACTCCCAGGTTTGCCGTGACTCCGGTGACGTAGGCAATCGCCATCGGTTACACGTCCGCCGGGAGGGTGATCGGACCGGGCGAAAGCTTCGCGTGCGCCGCGTCCCGCTTCGTGAGGGCGACGCACCGCGCCTTCGCCCACTTCGCGAGCGCCACGTCGTCGAGGTCGTCGCCGCGCGTCGTCTCGGTGAGCGTCGCGCCGCCCGGCCCGTCGAAACGGACCGTCGCGACGACGTTCCCCCCGTCCTTGACGGCGGCGAGAAGTGTTGCGGACCAAGTGGGTGCGGGCATGGTCAGGCTCCCGGCTAGGTGTGCGTGATGAAGTCCGGCGAGATGCAGACGCGGACGGAGTTCCCGTCCAGCCCGAAGCCGAGGACGCGCGTCACGCTGTCCGTCGTCGTGGGCGCGGTGTTCGTCACGTCGCCCGCCGTCTCGCTGATGTAGACCGGAGCCGACACGGTGAGCGCGGGGAATGCCGCGTCCGCCCGGATCGTCCCGTCGAGGAGGATCGTCGTCGGATCGCCGTCCGCCGCTGCCGCGAGGACGCAGAACCCGACGAGAACAGAGCCGGAGGTCGAAGCCGCCGAGGCGTCCGCGAGTTCCCAGCGAGAGTCCGCCGCCGCGAGGTACACCACGTCACCGAAGGCGAGCGTCGCCCCCGCCGTGCCCGCGATGACGGTGCCCGTGTACTTCCCGTCCGCCGAGAGCGTGGCGTCGAGGATGATCGCCTTGTTCTCGGCCAGCGTGATCGAGTCGGTGTAGCCCGTCGCGTTCGTGAGCGTCAGCGAGGACGGGGTTCCGCCCGCGCCGTTGAACGTCACGAACGCGCCCGCCGACCCGACGTTGACAGCGAGCGCCGTTGCGACGCCCGTCCCGTAGCCCGTCGTTCCCGCGATCGGGAGCCCGGTGCAGTTCGTCAGGGTACCGGACGCGGGGGTGCCGAGTGCAGGCGTGACGAACGTGGGGGACGTGGCGCGGGCTACGCCGCCCGTACCCGTGTACGCCGCGCCGCCGAGGGTCGTCAGCATCGCGTCCGTCGTCGTGTCGTCGAGGACCGTACGCGCCGCCGCCGTGCAAGTCGCCGTCTGCGGAACGCCCGTCGAGGCGGTCGTGCGGACGATGAACTGGTCTTGCGCGAGGTCCGCCATCTTCGCGAGCGTGACGCCCGCCGTCGCGACGATGACGGTCGGATCGGCTGCGGTCCCGCCGACCGTGATTGACGTGTCGCCCGCCGTGACGGAGTCCACCGACCCTCCGCCGCCACCGGACCCGGAGTTGTCTCCGAAGACGCTGTTGGGAATTAGGTTGCCCATGAGTTACACCGCCACCGGGGTCAGTCCGCCGGAGCAAAGGATGCCGAGCGTGCCCGTCGGAGCGCCGCCCGTCGCCTTCGCGGAGACGCGGAAGAGGGCGCAGCCGAGGACGGAGAGGGGCGGGAGCGTGACGGTCAGCGTCGCCGTCATCTGCCCCACGTCGGTCGAGATTGCCGCGACGCTCGACGACTGCGCCGCCTTGTACGCGAGGGGATACCACGTCGTGCCGCCGTCGTTCGATCGCTCGAACT